>Ga0233412_10000110_pt1 | contig 44726 bp, 78 predicted proteins | sample Na_anoxic_4_MG_FD_180667 | JGI IMG/M metagenome (GOLD analysis project Ga0233412, IMG submission 180667) | Seawater microbial communities from Saanich Inlet, British Columbia, Canada - Na_anoxic_4_MG | ecosystem: Environmental > Aquatic > Marine > Inlet | place: Canada: British Columbia... | reverse complement strand
TACATGTACATCTTAATTAAGCAGTCAGGAGGGTAGAACTAAAACGACCTCCGGTGTTACCACCGGAGGTCTGCCCAAGGGATGTTCTGGTCCTTGCAGAATAGACAACCATTTGTCTTTTTTGCATTTTAGATAGCAAAACATACAAGGACGGAAAGAAACATCCACTAATATTATAGGTCAGAATAACCAAATTAGAAACCTTATTTTACGATAACTCTATTATTTTTTTCATCCCAATCAAGTCCCGCTCGATTCAAAGTATCTTTGGTAAGTCTTTTTAATCTTTCTGAAAATTGATTATTGAGAATTGCTGTAGCTACGAAAACTAGATGTTTATGTTCTTCAATTTTGCTCATTCATTTTTCTCAGTTCTCTTACATCAGCCAAAGAATTAGCGGCACAAGCATTTGCTGCTCTAGTAATAACCCAACGTGGCAACGTCCAGTCATGAAAATCCAAATGAGGCAAAATAGATTCTGAGGCGTATTCAGCATCTTCACCTCTTTTTACCCATTCATTAATCCATTCTGCTTTAAAGAGTTCATTAGCTTCTTCTCCGCTAACTAAGTCGAACTTAATTCCATCTTCCATATTATAAGCCATATGAGTTAAAACATTTGACAAGGGAAGAATAAGCCCCTCGAAATCGTCTTCTATATCCTCTGCTTTGATAATAGTTTTCACTAACATGTCACAAATTTCACTTGCAACATTCTTTATATCGAATTCATTTATATTCATTAATTCAATTGCTGTGTGTAGGCTCATCGGTTTTCCTTTTCAAAACAAGTTTTGCAGTTTATTTTGTTACATTTTAGACAATATTCTTTTTTGAATAATTCAACTAAAGACCTTTTAGTTCTGTTGTCTTGAAATTCTTTATTTCTTTTACGAATTACACTAATCTCATCCCTTATCTCGTCTAATTCTTTTTTTGTTATCTTGCCATCATGCAACGCTTTATGTATAAGGGGAAATGCATCAACCATGTCGTCAGATTTCGACACGTCTGATATATACTCATATTGTGTATTAGATATTTCAAGATTTGATGCGCATTCGTCTACAAAATACATTATTAATCCAACAGCAATTAACAGTAAGACAACGCCTACGGTCTTCATTTTTGTCATTTTTATCGGTTTAGTCGTTTTGTCTTCATCTGTAGGATAAAGTGGATTGCTCATTTTACGTCCTCCCCTAAAATAGATTCAACATCCGACAATGCTTTTCTAAGGGTATCAATAATATCTTGTCCGGTCAATGTCGCCTTTTCAGGTTTTTTAGCATCAAACCATCTTATCGCTGCGAGTGTATCGGCCCTAAGATTATCGCTAACAACAAAAGCCTCGTTAAACGCTTTGCGAAGACGATTCTGCTCTTCCATCTTGATTTTTTCTTGTACTGTCATCCTGCTAATGCTTTCCCTTCGATAAAGTCCTGTTGTGATACTATTTTTGTCGTAGTCGTACCATCAGAATTACATTTAACAACCTGTACTCCATCGCCTGTGTGGGATGCTAACGAGCATGATTTCAAAGCTCTTTTCAATGCTTCCGAATTGCTAGGCCCGTCCTTTTCTGTTTCATCGAAATTCTCTTTATTAAGTTTATCTTGCTCCGATTCGTGAATGTACACGGAGAAGTTAATGTCGAACTGACCTACTCCATCGAGATTAAAAATAAATCGGTGAATGTCTTGCTTAGTTAAAGCATTTGCAATCAATTCGGGAGAAGCATCTTGGCCTGTATGAAAACCATTTTCAAACCCATCTTCGACTTTTATATAACCATTTTCTTCAAGGTTGATTTGAATAGTCATACATTTTGTGTGACTCCCCTCAAGAGATAGAAGATAATCTTCAGGGTCTTTTATTACGCAATCCCCACAAATATAATCCCCTTCACATTCATCATCCCAGTAGTATCGTGACCAACCGTAACTATCTGCGGTGGTTCTAACCAATTTGTTACATTCAACGCAGAACGCCCATTGGTCACTCCACTCCAACTCGAAAGTTAATCCGTGTTCTTCGCAAAGTTCCTCGATTAATTCTGCGGCCATACTGACAGATTTATCTACTGTGATATGCTCTTTCCCATCCCACTTAGTGATATCATTCCAGTTGCCACAAGCTATAACATCCTTGTTATCATACCCCGGTTCCGCATATCCATGAGTATGAATAGTTATTTCTTGAAGTCTACATTTCCCCTCTTCGGTAGATTTATTTGCTAATTCTTCCAAACCTTCTTGAATGGCAGAATGAATGTTAAATGGCACAGGTTCTTCACCGAATAAATTAGTCATTGTTAATCCTTATGTTTTGTGGTTCGTGTATCCTGCCATGTACATCTTAATTAATGGACTGAGGTGCTTAATCTATAGTCCCCCCCTGTTGATAAATGGTGTGGCAGTAAGCGTTTATCACTTTCTCCATTTTTGCATTGCGGCATCTCTACTATCCATTTGTGTTATGTGTTTTTTCGCTTTCCTATATCGTGGTGGAATTGTGACTTCTTTTCGCATATCTTTTAATGCTTTGCAAAATTCAACAATTAATCCCACACCAAACAAAAACAACCCAGCTATAATTTGGTATCCTATAAACAAAAAATACCAAATAGAAAAGAGGATGTTTTTTACTTCATTCTTTTTATGAAATTTTTGCATGATTCATCCATTTTTGTTTTGAGTCTTTTAAACAACTTTGGATTCTTAATGTTAAGTTTAAGTTTTGGAAAAAAGATATCCTTTAATGCTTTGAAAAACTCAAAAACTAACTTCAAACTATTCATAATGATGCGTCTGAATGTCGAACGGAGTAAACGAAAGACACCAAGAGAATTATGTTTAATAGTTTCAGTTAATGGGGGTTGAGTTTTCATCGTTTTATTTTTACTATGGTCGTCCGTCTTCGTTTTCTTTTATTTTTGCCAACCCCGGTGATATAAGTATCTTCATAAAAATAATGAGTCTGGCCGAACGAACTATTAGGCTGTTCTTTTATTTCCATGAATCCACACACAGCGAAATCGTCTTTTCCTTTATCAATTTGTTCCATTGATTTGTCAAAACCCCCATCTGCTAATTTCTTCCCCAGTGTGGAAAAAGGTTTTTCCCATTCATCTGAAATAAGTTCTTCTACTATTACCCCTTTATATTGAAAAACCCATGTTCTTGTCCATGTTAATCCATCCAACTTTCCAGACCATGCCCACAGTTCTAAATCGCCACATTTCCACCACTGTAAACCTATACTTGTAAAGGTATACTTACCAAATGTACGTTGGCGAGGGGCGTTCTTTTTTTTTCTAGGATGGGCCATATTTTATATTGTAGGATAAAAACTACGTTTTGTAAATCCTTATGAACAAAATCTACAGTGGCTTTTTCCACAAGAACATTGAATTGGCTTGGTATCCGGTTCCAGTTTAGGTTCTAGGCGTTGCATATCGTTTAAGCCATAGTATTCGTCTTGTAACACCGCACGCACTCTACGGGCTAACATATCCGGTGATATTAAGGGACCAGATAGGTAATTTGCCCATCTAGCTTTTTCTTGTTTCTGTCTCTTAGTAAGTTTTTTTTTCTTATTACGCTTCTCTTTCACTTTTCTTGACTTTCTTTAACATTTCCCTTGCACATGAACACGTCCAATATTTTTTTATCTTTGTTTTTCCTCTACGTTGTATCCGTTTTTCTTTCCAATAAGATACTAACCCGCAAACAACAAATAATACAATAAGGGATTCTAACATTTTTTTCTCCATGCATGAATGGCTTTATTTCTGCGTTGTATCCTACGTTGTATCCTGCGTTGTTTTTTGTATTGTTTCTCTCTTATTTTTCTATACTTTCTATCTTGCCACCAATCATATGACCCTACACATATCATCACTATCATTCCAAAAGTAACAAGAAAAATAAAGAACCATAGTATTGTTGGAATTAGCATATCCATTAGTCGTCTTCTATCCAATCAATATCATTATACCAACCACCTGAGTACCAATGGTTACATACACCATCAGCTTGATGACCAAACCCATGTATTCCAATGCAATGTGTGTTCATCTCAGAAGGATAATTTTTTATTTTAGACCCTGAAAATATTTTTTCTACACCTACTTCTATCATCTTTGCCATAAGCCCAGACGCTAATTTTTTGGCTGAATACGCATCTATCCCTCCTGTGATTTCTTTAAATGTTTCTATAAAATCTCGACCTACCATATGTTTATTTGCAGTTCTCAAAAGAAATGTATAGAAAGATATCATGGGGGTAGACAACAACCATTTTTTACTTCCAACAGCGATAAACGTTTTTGAACGATTAGATTTTTCTATTTTAGACAAGGTAGAAAATCCAAGTACTTCTTCTACTTGATGTATATAATCTAATGCTTTAGCTCTGAACTTGCTATCTGAGTGATATGGTGAATATGCTACTTTTATATTCTTTTTACTTGCTTTTGGCTCAAAACCAAAATTACTAAAAGCATAATTCCCTTTAGCGTTTTGGTTATTAAAATAATAAGTATACAAATCTTGAATGTAATCTTTACATGAACTGAATTTACCACTCTGCTCATTATCGTCACTTATGACACAAAAACCGCCATAAGCTCTACCGCTATCATTCCATTTAATTTTTATCACTTTATCACCGTAGGTTCTTCGCCATTAAAAATAACACCTACTCTATTGATTACTTTAGTCAGAATTGGCATTTCAATTTGTTCTACAATTCTTCGTTCAATGACCAAATCAGGATTTGAACGAGCAGCATGTTTTTCAGGTAGGCTTTCAATTTCTTCTGTCGTAAATGGCTTTTCATATCTAACCGACCTGATATACGTTCCACGCCGAAAGAAATCAGGATAATCATTCCAATTGATATCTGCTTCTTGAAATAACATTTCCTGAATCTCGTCACAACTCTTATTTTGTAATTGTTTGTGACTAAATTGGTGTTGGCCTGCCATTTGGATTGAATTTCTTACTGCATCTTGTTCTCTCCAAATTAAAGCATTAACTGCTTCTTCTTTCGTGGGAAGATTCCAAATCCTACAATCAAACAGTGGGCTTTTCCCTACTTTTTCTGGAAGGTACGCTGGCAGATACGAATTAAAGTAAACAGATGCCATGGCAGATAAAATAGAAACTATTTTATAAACCTTGCCACCCATAAACATTTCTACTTTAGGTGCTTGCATCCACAGCAGGGTAATTTCATCGGATTGCGTATATCCAATTAAAGCATTTGTTTCTTCAACCAAATACTTAGTAGTTTTTACCATCAAGTCGGACAATCTCTTGTCGTATGGTCTTTCTAATCCTTTAGTGAAGTTGTGGAAATTTTTTCCGTCTAATCGACACATTACAGGAAGTAGTGGCATTAGCTTTGGCAAGCTATTGCGTTCATAGTCCTTCATCCTATCGCCTATGCTATCATTTTTCATAGAAACACCTTTCTCGCAGACAACATTGTAGTATAAAAAAGTGTTCTTGTAAATAGAAATTAGGCCATTATTATTAGTTCACTAATTGGCAATCCGGTTTTGGTCCCTTCAACAAAAGCCCAATCTCCGCACTCGGATATAGCAGTAACTTTTCTTGGAGACTCAAATTTACAAACTCCACCGGACTCCCACTGAACCTTGTCACCAACTTGTATTGTTTTATTTTTCATGATATTCCATTGTTAACATTGGTAGAGAATGTGGTGAGGTCGTAGTGGTAGTGATTATTTGTTTAAATCCAAATCGTTTGTAAAATCCTTCTAATCTAGGTTCACAAACTAAAAACAATTCATTAGTTCCAAATTCTTCAACAATATGTTTCATTATAATTGTGCCATATCCTTTACCTCTTGGATAGTGCGCTCTAACATTGCAAATTTCTATTCCTTTATCTTCACAAACTAAGTCAACACTTGCTCTTTCATATACTTCATCATGAAGAGTTATCACTACCCCATGATGACCTCTTCGCCCCCTTCGGTCTTGGTATACAAAATTAATCATTTGCTGGGGTTGGATTCCGAAGCTGTTCAAGCTGTTCAAGCTGTTCTTGATGCACCGCAATAGCTTGTTCTGTTCTTTTTTTGAACTTGCTTCCCCACTCTTGACACTCTTTTAAAACAGCATCCAATCCTTTTTCCCGAAAAATGTTAGGGAGTGTTAGGTCGCAGAAAATTGCGAATGGATAAGCTACTAGAGGACTGATATTTTTCTTCGTTGCCATTTTTTTTATCTGGAACCTATAAGCCTCAAAAGCTAAACGTTCCATCCATCGAGGAAGAATATGTTTTTCAGCGAGAACCCCCGGTATCATTACAGCAAGTATTACCATACCATACCAAGCAACACCACCAATAGTTACATAAATCGCCCAAGAATACCACCACCATGCTATGAAAGCGATAAGCGTGAGCAAATTAGTAATCTCATTGAAATGACGAAAAATTTTAAACCAGTGATATTTACCCATCATTTTCATCCTTATTAGGTAACAAAATCGCCCTTAGTTTAGATATCAACATGTATACAACAACGACTGTCAATATCCCTCCAATTAGGTACAAAAAACTTATGGATGCATTTTGTATTGTCGAAAATTCTTTAACAATGCGAATAACATATTGTGACGACCACCACAAAGTGCCAATTACCAACAGTATTTGTATGCCTAGCAGATACATGCATAGTTCTGGAATGATTGTTTTTATCAAAAGACATAGTTGTGAAATTATTGTTTTAATACCTGTATCTCCCGGTGTACCCACGCCGATTATTGGTGGGATATATTTTATATTCAACAAGGAAGTAAACTCCTATTGTGATTGCGAGGGCAGACAAAAAAGCTGCTACGCCCCAGCCCCAATGAATGCTTATTTGCAGATGGTTAATAGTTTTTGCTTGAGGTCTGGTCCAATACTTAGGGACAATTTCTTTCAATACTTTTGCTGCTTGGGGGACATCAAAAACTTCTCCCATAACAGAATCTCTCCACATATTGTTTACAGTAGAGTTTCCCATATCTAACCAATTACGGACTTCACACCATTCAACTTTTCGTTTAGCATCAAGACCTACAAACATAATCAATTCATTTTTGTTAGTCCCTTCCCATGCTGTAAGAACTTCCCTAATTTGCTTTCTCCCAGCTTTAGCGTGGAAGGCCACAATCATAGCATGTATCTCACGATTTTTCTTTGGTCCCAGAACAGCGTTAGTACGCCTCATAAGCATTACGTCTGACTTTGAGAACTTTGGACCATAACTTATGATTGGACTAGTATTATCGTTATCTACCGGACGAGGATATTTTTTCTTTTGTGCCTCTGTCGGTTTTGGTAATTGATTTATAGTGTTTTTAGACACTCTTGCTTTGTTAACATATTTGTGGATAGCAGAGTGGGGAAAGATATTTTCAAATTGTCCCGGCCATTGACAAGCATATATTTTACCTGTTATACTTCTTGCCATATATGAAGACCCTTTATTTGTGCCTACGTGTTTTTCATTGGCCCAAAAATCAGCCCACCGTCTATATTCGCTTGAATCAATTTTAATCCTTTTACCGTATTCATCAAACTTATGCCAGTAAGGACCATGATAATCGGTGTAATGAACAGTTCGGTAAGAATAAGTGGGATTGCCTTTAGAATCAGTACCGCTCTGGTATCTCTCTTGTCTAGTTTCATGAGTGGTCCATTGTTCTGTGTGCTTGACAGATGTAATTTTGTAATTCCATACTTCTTTAAAATACATTTTACTTCTATCACCAAAATACATGCCACAACAAGCCATAGCGGATACAAGAGTACTAGCACCAACCAACACTGCAAATTTCTTCTTGTTAATAGTTTCTTTTATTGGCCACATTGGTGAGATAAGAATACCCAGAGCGACCAACAAAGGAATCAGTATTGTAATTGCAATGAAAATCATTTATTTTATCCTTGTGTCCCCCCCTCAGTTTCAGTTCTATTCCGTATCAGGAATGAGATTAGTGCCATCATATGTCTTAGTCTTCGACGCTTCCTTGACGGCTTGAGACGTAATCATTTCAGGTTGCTTTCTAAGCTTAGATTTCAGGCGTGGTCCCATTCCAAGGTGCAGCATATGATTGTTGTGCCAAGGACTCATAACCCACTGCTTATGTGCTACCCATTGACTAGTCGCCAAGTCTTGTGCTGATTTAAATTCATCCAATTCGCCTTGGACAGTATTCATAATTTTAAGATATGTGGTTTCAGGAATACCAAGCTTATTCGCAGCTTCGGTAGAACTCTTAAACAGCGAACCACCTTTACGCCCACTTGACTGAGCTTCGGCAACAGCTATGAAATCCTTGGCGAATTTCTTGTTGACTTTAAAGGTATTGACAATAGTGTTAATCATATTGTCCATTGTAGTTTGAACAACCTTCTCCTGACCTTCCAGAAGAGTTGCCATATCCAATTCAGTCTGCTCACAGTTCGTCGTGTAAACATTAATGCAGATGACCCAGATGAGAGCTATTACCGCAACCGATACTCCAATAATAATCTTTTTCATTTTACTCATGTTTCTTTTTTCCTTGTTTTAGTCTTCGTTAGTTTTCTTTAGTTTATAGCCCCACTGATGGACCTTCCACCAGTGGGGCTATAAGTTAGTTATTTACCAGCAGCGTCATTCATAATAAGCGGCATTCCACCTTCGCCACCGCCGATTACATATACTTTTGAATTGGGCGACATACTCAATAGTTTCATCGCTTCAATAGCTTTGTATTTAAGAACACCGTCCGTGAGACTTTTTTCGATTTTACCATTGTACTCAGAAATGGCATCACCTTCAATTCCCATTCTTGTTTTTTCAGCCTTTTCCTTGGCGATGACAAACACCATTTTTTCTTCTTCTTGCTGTGCTACCAACTTATCTTCAATTGCATCTGTCATATCACCGGGAAGGCTAACTTGTCTCAACTGAACATCTACAATTTGTATCGCAACTCTGGTAACTTTTTCGTCACTTCGCTCTTTGATAAGTTTGTGAATGCGTGCTGTCAGCTTATCTTCAATCTTTTTTGCAAGTTCTTCTCGTTGTTCAGAGAATGATTTAACTGCAAGAAAACCCGCCTGTGCTTCTCTAACAGCCGTTCGAGCAGGAGACCTAACCAATACATCTCGCCATTCTGGACCAAATGTTCGATGAACCCAGCCAGCATCGGCACCAACCTGTCGAAATGCCACTGTAACATCCAGAGTCATTTTCAGACCTTCTGAACTAAGAGCTTCGATTGAATCGTCCCCCTCAACATCACCTTCGGCCACAACTTTAGACATTGTATAGTTTTCAGTTCGAATTGATTTTTTATATATAGACGCAAACGGATTAACTACATTAATCCCTTCACTCAGATTTGCACCTATATTCACTTTACCAAAGACTACAGGGACACCGACATGACCTGACGGGACAAATGCCAGACAACAAAAACCAAAGGCAAGGACGGATACAAATGCGGCTACATATCCAATCTTTTGGACAAATGGTTCTCGCATCTTAAGTGACGAGATAATAATAACCAAACTGACAAACACACCGATAAGAGTAAGAATTCCGTACATACTTTTTTCCTTTCAAGGAGGTTTTTACGACTGTTTATCGTTTATTTTTTTCTGCTTTTTCTTCGCAGAATTTACAATTTCCTTTATGGGTAAGTCCACCCATACCAGCATACGAATCTTTTTGTTGGTATAAGACATATTCACATCCTTCTACAACAACTACCACTGTTACCACTTCTGGTTTCTTCTGGATTTCTGTTTTTGTGGCATTTTCACTTTTGTTGCATCCAGCTAAAGATGCCACAATTATAATTGCTAACAAAAGTAGACCAAAGTAATCGTCTCTCACATAAGAAAGCCAGCTAGTAAAACCATTCCATATTTTTTTAAACATATTAATTATCCTTACAGTATTTGCAATGTCCTTCTTCGTCTACATTCATTTCTTCTGGTTCACCTGTGCCGCCACAGTGCCAACAAGTTCTTTCACTTGCGCATTCCCGGCAAAGCGGTTCGCCTACTTCGATGCCGATACCACCATTTCCCTTGAATTCTCCTTCAAGGTACTCTATTCCTTCTAGTTCATTGTAGTCCCTATTGCAACATCTACAAGTGAATAATCCTTTTGTTTCGTACCCAAGGGCATTCATCATACTCCATACAGGCCAATATAAAGCATACGGAGTATTAGCAACTATTTCGGAGATAGGATGAATTTCCAATTGCTCTCTGGATGATGGTGAAGAAACTACTTCCTCAAGGTCTTCTATCTTAATGCGCCCCGCCTCCAAAAACTTGTTCCCCTCCAATTCTTCTGGTAGTTCAACATCATCGAGAATTGCCCAGAATTCCTCATATCTACTTCCCGCTAGGTCCATAGAAAGATAAGCGTAATTGTTCTTAATGAAAACAATACAGTTCTTCCAGTGACAACCACTATAGGGAGCAACAACATGCCCGTACATGAAACTGGGACCGTTTTCTTCTACGAAACGATGGAAGTCTTGCACTATTTCTTGGTGTTCTGTGTCTATCATGAACTCACATGTACATCTTAATTAAGCGTATTTACTTAACATTTTATCCGCAGCTTGTTCATATGCCTGTTGATTTTGTTCATTTTTTGTAATTGCTTCATTATATTCAGGCAACCACCGATGGGGAACCCGTCTGAAACTCATTACATTTAGTTTCCATTCTTTTTTTGTTGCCATGGAAACGTAGAATCTTTTGCCTTTTTTGTTTATAAAAAGTTGCAGATGTAAAGATGCTCTCCAGCCGCCCCTAGTTTTGCCTTTATGCCAAAACGTATATTGGCAAATGAATTTGGAGAAGTGTTTATTTGCATATTCCCACACTTCTTTATTCATCCCCTTGATAATGAAATTGCCCTCTGGAGCAAATATAAAGTATATGGCAAATGGTTCGGATAAACAAAATCTATCCGAAGTTCGTCTATATTTACCAAGAATTATTTCTTTGTATTTCATACTTTTTTCCACGGTCCAATTCGGTAATGGGCAGACCAAGTAAAATATTTAATTCTTTTTTCGGGTTTATGTAGAATCCATTCGCCAGAATCATTTTGTTTCAAAGTATGGTCGTCATATGCTCCCAACTTCAAAAGAGCGAGTCCAGCAGTAACTTCAGGACATTCTCCGTCTTCCGTAACTGCTGAAATTGAACCAACTTTGGTTCCAACATATTTTTTCAAATCTAACGTACTTTCGCACTCAACAGATGTCTCATAACCGGGGAGAATAATATGCCGTGCTTTGGAGCGAGTTCCGTCTTCATTTTTTTTGTGTTTATAATTAGTTCTAAACAACAAAAGAGCATATACTATCCAAAAAGTAAATAAGAATGTTATGCTCATTTTGTTTATCACTTCATTCATCTTGTTTCTTAAAAGTGCCAAAGCGGGGGCGTTAAGTTAGTTAATGTGCCCACTCTACTTCGACATTTTCAAACTCACATGTACATCATAATTAAACGAGTCATCTTCCTGTGGTAACAGAACGGGGTTTTTCAATTTTAAGCTTTTCAAGTTCGATTTGCTTTTCACCAACTCATATCACGGAATCCTAGACTTGTGCATTCTTTTTGTGTCGGTGCATTAGACCTTTGAGTTTCTATCAAATGAGAGCCGTATAATACAGCCAATATCATTAACGAAAATGCGAATGCCAATACGGATGCCACTTTCAACAAAACCCATGTTTTCTTCATTGTTTATTCCTTATGTTTGGCACCCCACTTGTACATCATAATTAAGACAAATCATCTTTACTATCGAGTTTTCTACGATTGGTATTGTGGTTGAATCTTTCTTTTGAATTACCCTTCCATCGGTGAGGGGTACAAATAGTGCATCTGACCGACCTTTTACTTTTTTTTCTTTTATGATTCATTTTAACCTCACCATTATTTATTGGTTAGGTAAACATATTGTTCAAAACATTAACTATTTCATTTGCATCGTGAACGGTTAAGTAAGAACTTTTTGTCACCTTTTAACAGTGCGTCTTGTTTACTCATCATCATTATTTTTCTCAACAATCTTTAGTATCGTTATTCTGTGATTTAATTTTCCTATTCTTTCTTTGTCCCAAAAACCATTAGGATTGATACTACCATCCTCATTAATTCGGCAAATATCTCCACCCCATCCATTCTTCCTTGCTTGAGATTTAGAACTAAAAATTCCAAAAGCAACCGCAATATCTGGGAATTTAGCATCCACAGGAAAAACAACAAAAATATCATCATCTTCCAGTGGCCCGAAAAACAACTCGTAATCACTTTCAAGTACATCACCAATAATTACATTCTTTTCTCTTGGCCACGTACCAACGAAATCTTTATGGTCTATTATATGCATTTTCATACTTCTTGTAAAGTTCGTCGTACAGAAAACTCATGCTTTCGCTTATCTCACTCCAATTTTGTCCATAAGGAGCGATAGCTTTTCTTGCTGCCTTCACGACACGTTTTGCCGTCTTCTGGTAATCAATTATACCATTCTTATGAAAAACCACAACCTTTATTTCTTCAGTAAAAGACAAGCACCAATCATCACCTGTCCAGCTTCCATCCCCTGCTGCATCGCAGACAATAGAATGAGCAACTTCACTATACGAATTACTATCCTCTTCCTGCAATTCAAAAGGAAATTCGTAAGTGGGGTCACAAACTGTTTTATGACCACTGACTTTGACAACAACCCTTTTGCCTTCCACAGAAATTATTTCATCAATTCCAGTGCAACCACAAGGGTCCAAATCAGCATCTTTCCAACCAAAAGAACAAAGGTCGAAACAACCACTAGACATCTTACGGTCAGTCCATGTTACTCTATGTCGCTTTCCACAAGTACAACGGTGACGTTTAATTTCTTCCCATTTACCTATAGGAAAAATAAGATATTTACTTCCGTCACAAGAGAAGGTTCCGATTCGCTCGGTCCAATGCCTTTTTAGATTCCTTCCCTCATTGAGCTTCCGAATCTCATCTCTAAGGATTTCTGTTTCCACATGAATAGTGGGAGTGATTTTGTTTTTATCCCAAAATCTCAGGACATTACCATTACCACAAACAGATACAGAAATGCCCATACCGGGAGAAATCTTTTTTATTCTCTTTACGAGGTCAGCAAGTTCACCATCAACTACCCTATCATCACTTCTACCATAAAGTTTATTTACGAATGATTCTGCTTCTTTGGTTTCAGCAACAATTTCCCACCCTGTTCCAGATTTAACGATTTTTGCTTTTGCATTAAACATAGACTTCTCCTAAACATAAAACTTATTGTTTAGAAGAGAGTCCTTACTTTGCCGGGGTGACTCTGAGCGGATAGCGGGGTCTGCTACTTTTATCGGCTCACACGATGTGTCCGAAGTACGTCCCTTATCGCTTGCAACCTACCGTTCGCTCGACCACTAGGGTCTGTGTCGGTTGCCTTCCCCCAGACATGTACATCTTAATTAAGTGGTCTGTAAAATTAGCCAACGCCGCCCCCTTTTGGAGACGGCGTTTATCACTCTTTCTACGCATGGCAGATGAGATATTTGCCGTGTATCAAAGTAATCGCAGCAAAATAGAGCTTTCCAATAATACGCTCAAATGATAATTGTGGCCACAACCACATTTGAGTTTTACAGCATAGGCAAATTTAAGACTCAGAAGGTTTATGTTCTTCCCAAAGTTTCTTTAGTCTTTTCTTGGCCTCATCAGACCTATTTCTAGTCAGGTGTGTTCCCTTTTTGACCATTTTCTTGACATTAAGCAAAGGGACACCTGATACATCAGATATTTCTTTTATGGTAATTCCCTTAGACATCAAGATTGTTACCATTTCTATAAGTGGGGTTCGATTCTGATTACGATTCATCATTTTATCGTTTCGTCTCCTTGGCTTTCTTTTTTGCGGAAAGCACTTGGTAAAAGATTAATACCTAATTTCTTTGCGAGTGTAATAGCTACTGGAATTATTAATGAACCACCGGGAATAGCAAATAGTCCAATCAGCCCAGCACCTTTCAATATATCCTTAAATTGGTCATTTGCCGCAGATATTTCTTCTGGTGATGCTGTACCACATAAAACTTTACGATATACCAGCATCATATATTGGGTATCACTACTTTCTTGAGCAAGTTTTTCCTTTAACTTAATTAACTTTTCTTTAATTTTCATTTTGGCCCAGAGTATGTAGTTGTTCTACGTCTTCTTCTTATTGGATTTATTTCCAATTCTCGTATACGTCCTTCAAGTTTATTTTCCACGAAAAGCCTTTGTTTCGTCATACGTGTTGTCATACGTTTTTCCCATTCCTTCATGCGTTTTTCCCATTCCTTCATACGTTTCTCAAATTCCGCAATTGACCTCCCTCTAACTGGTTGCGGAGGTTGCGGAGGCGGGGGGGAAGTCAATTTTGGATACAATCGAGGCCGCACAGATTTTGGGCTTTTGCTTGTAGAAGTTTTCTTTTTTGGAAGAGTTTTCTTTTTGCTTGTAGAAGTTCTCTTTCTTGGAAGAGTTCTCTTTTTACTTGCAGAAGTTCTCTTTCTTGTAAGAGTTCTCTTTTTACTTGCAGAAGTTCTCTTTTTAGTTGTTGGGGGATTTATAGGCTTTCCATCTTTTGTACTAAATTTCTTTGTAGGTTTCTTTTTGGGTTCTAATAATTTTTTCTGAATTCCTTCTTGCGTTTTACAGACCAAAGATTTGATAGCCATAACAGCTAAAGGAAAAATCATAAAATAATTAAATTTGAAATGTTTACATGTAACAGCGGCATCAATAAGACGTATTTGCATCCTTGTCTTAATAGGGAAGCAAGGGTATATAACATTTTTACTACATTCCAAAACATCAAATGTAACTTTGCTATACTTACATTTTCTACATGTTTTTTTCATCTTACTTTCTTTTGACAAATAACCGGGCATTTATCCTGAAACCCAAGCAATAACTGATAAAAATGAGATTAGCTTATTCATCTGCGGCACCAATAAATCATCATTATTTTCACGAGGCCATAATTCTGGCCTATCTTTTCTTGCTTGTAACTCTTTTACAATTTCCCCAACACTTTTTTCGCTCAGTGTAGGTAAAACATTTTTTATAGATTGAGTTAACTCATCAGGATTACATTTACCTAAGTGAAAGAAATCATTCAGTCCTGCGTTCTTTCTGATATAGTTTATAACTAAGTCCATTTCAGAAAAAAGCGAAGACAGGTCTAATTCTTTAAATTCTTTATCCAACTGTTTCGTCTGTTCTGGGGTTTCATCTTCCAGATGTAACTGTCGAACACTGTCTTCTTCCAGCGAGGTAAGTTCCATCGGCGGGTAGTGAAGAACCTTTTGGTCACCTTTTGAAAAATCATATTCTTTCACAGATTGTTTTTTATCAAAACTATTTAATACTTTTTCTATACATCCAACGGTGACACTAGCTGGTAATTCTGCATCCCTCGTCTGAGAACTCGGACTAGTAATACGTGGACGACATATATGACGTAGATTAAGTTGAGAAACTATCTCTTTAGCTAATTTGTTAAAATCTTTTTTATCTATCACTTCTTATTCCTTATTATGTGGAATCTGGCCCACGCTTTTAACACCGTTCATTTCGCCCTTATAAACTTCTTTGATTTCTTCATCATTTTCTTTTAACAATGCGAATCCATAAATGGCACCTACGCCACCGCCTATCAGGTGTCCTGCATGAGAAATCCCATCATCCACGAATAACCCACCCACTTCTTTCAACAAGTATATCATGATAATTAGAATGAATGTCAACGGAATTCCGTTGCCTTCTTTAGAGTTGGTGATAGATGCTGCCACTATCAATGCAAATACAATTCCACTTCCTCCATACATACCCGTGGAAGACAAGCATACAGTATACAAAGCACTTAATACTGCTGTAATAGAAAACATTTCTAACATAGTCCAACTACCATACTTTGATTCCAGAATAGGACCAAGAGCAGCAATGAACATTATGTTCCCGAAAAAATGTCCCCATCCAGAATGACCCATTGTATGTGAAATCATTCTGAAGTAGTCCATCGGATTGTAGAAAGAGAACGAAGCTACAGAAAAGTATTTCTTAGAGAAATCAGTAAGCAAATACGCATCAATAAGGAATACTAAAAAAGCAATCAAAGTATACGTTAAAACAACAGGAGCGTTGTACGTAATATTGGGCATACTAATCTTGGGGATACTAATTTTCATAATCAAGACCTTCCACGATGTTTATTCTATCACGAATTTTAGCGGCAAGTTCATAGTCACAGTTACTAATGGCAAGTTTATAAGCGGAGTTATCTGTAACTTTTTTTACTAACTTTCTTTTCTTTTTTTTTAACTTTTCGACCCATACTCGGCGATGCCATTCGTCCCACTGCTTCGGGTGGCATCCAGTTGGGCAATGCTTTTTTCTTAGCTTTCTTTTTAACTTTCTTAACTGCCCTTCCTCTTCCGGTGTTCACGTCATATGATATCATCGGGGATTTTTTCTTGGCTCTAACTCTAGGTCGAGAACGAGAAGAACCATCAGATGCACCATAGAAAGATAAACTTCCGTCACGTTTTACTTCATAAACATCACAACAATCATCACAAATGTTGTGCGTAGTACTGTTTGGATGAATATGCATTCTCGAACCGCACTCTGGGCAGTCATGCGTTAAATGCCAATTTAGATTGATTTTTCGGGTTCTTTTAGCCATGTGACTCTATTATAGGCTTTATGCGGCGTATTGATAGGTCATTTTATCATCTGGGCATATAATTTGAGACTTTCTTCATCTCTCAGAGAGCCAGATAAATCAGATATGGCTTTTAGATAAGCCTCTTGAGTCATTTTCCCGCTCTGTAATAACAGGAAAGCATCTGAATCATCTTTGTCTCGTCCCAAATTAAACTTCATTATAGCCAATACTTCAGGCGAAATAATGTTAAGAGTAGCACCACCAATTCGTGCTTGACGTGCTGTTTGAATAATGTATTGGTGAAATTTCACATTACCTGTTTTTGCATCCATGAAATCCATATCAAATTCTTCGATAGTGATTCCCTCTGCTGGGTCTACCATTAATGCAATTGGCGAAGTAGTTAATTCGTCTCTTTTAGATGCATTTACCAGATTGGCAAAATCAGCAACTAAAAAATCTATATCAGGTGTTAAGTCTCGTGCGCCCGATACATACTGAACGACTGCGGTGCCACCAACAACAACGCAATGAATATTGTTGTCTTTAATCCATTGAAGTCCACGTTCTAGCTTGTTGATTAATTCAGGCTGTATATTTTGAACTTCGGTGAAAAGTCGTTCTGAATCATAACCAGACCCATCACGTAGGTCTACCTGTTCTATTAAGCCAGCAAGTTTCCTTGCTTCAAATGTGTTTTTGTTATCCACCATTATTTATTTATTCTTTTACGCAGAGAAAGTCCAAATGATTTTTCTCTTTCTTCTGGTGTGTTCTTTCAGTTCTTTCTTCAAATTATCAACATAATCAATCCCAAAATGATTAATGACCCACTGGCAATATGTTTCCAGTGAGTCATTGGACTCAATCACGCTTTGTACTACGCTAGTAGGACAGAGATGTAATGTTTTCAATTAAACCTTTGGTATTTCTGACCTCTATTGTGAGTTTCATAATATTCCTATCAAAACATTACTATTTCATTATCTCCGGGTCCAGCGTGTATTTTACCATTTGGCTGATTTCGGCTGGAAGATATATTCCAAATTCTATTATGTTTGTCTCTAGCCTTCTCTAACAAGCCCATGAAACATTCAAAATTCATAGCATCTCCCACTTTTGTTCCATCGAGAGAAATGCCATGTCTAGCGTTACCGTCATTGTCAACAATAGTAAGAATTTGGAACTCTTTGAATTCTTCACCATCTTTTTTCGTAGCGGCAACTATCTGGGGGAAACCATGAGCGGATACAGTGACTCTATCTCCATCTTCCAATATTTCGCATTGGAAATAGAACTCATCTGCTATTTTTTGTAATTTTTCTATTCCGTTCATATCTCTATTATCTCTCTTTTTCCTCTTGATGTCAAGCAACAAAAACCTGTTTATTCCAAATGATATACGGTAACAGAAAGTCCGCTATCAATCCACAATTCATTTATCAAATGCTCTATCTGATTCCAATCTCCACCAGCAAGACCAGAACCGAATTTAACTGTATGTATTTGACAATCTGGTATGACTGTACAGGAATAAGCTACATTACCCATCGCACCTGTTAATGCTGCATATTTAATAGGCTCAGGATTTTTTGCACTAATCAATCCTTTTTGAGCAATCATGTTTGCAACAGTTACATTTTGCCCAACATGAACGAATTGCACTCTGGACAATCCAAACATAATCGTTCGTTCTATATCAAACTTATTTTGGAACCAGCGTAGATATTCTTCTTTGCATCGTGGGAATCGCTCGGAAAGAGGCACAACGAAGCCTGCGCCGAATTTACCAATATCATTACAAATGTGCGGGATGATAATTGGAACATCTCCCGGCAAATGCTCAAATATATCTCCTTTTACGTATTTAATTTTTCCCATTTATTTTTCTCTCCTGTATCATTGTGTTTTTTTGTCACTAAATGACAAAAATGAATAAAATAATCAATTGGGTAAACATTACGCATGATATTTACATGTTTGTGAACCCATTGTACATTTCCAATCTCGTAACCTTTGTTGATATCTAACCTATCAAGAGACGCAGTTGTTTCTTCTTTCCATTTACCGAATTTTATATCTAATCCTGTAAGGGCACATTTTCTATTTTGTTTTTCATAAAGTTTCCATGCTTCTTCAATAGGAAGATTGAAAATATGCCCTCGTCTCTTAGACCTTTGTTCAAGAACATTCCATGTTTTACCCCTAATTTCTTCATATCCTGTAAACCGACTGTTATTTTTACCAGTTATTTTTTTATATTGGTCTCTACGACATCCACATGATGTTGTTGAGCCACGAACTAAACTTCCTGTTAATACTTTGAATCCAATCTTTCCACAATTGTGACAATTACATATCGCAAAATAGCGGTATTTTTTATTAACTTGTTCTCTAACAAGATTAACAACTTCTAAATGGCCAAATCTCTGACCTGTTATATCTTTTTTTACGTATTTAGCTAAACATCCACATGATTTAACATGACCTCTTTTAATATCACATGGTATTTTCTTTACACCTTCTTTTCCGCATTTAAGACATTTACAAACTGCTAAAAATCCATTTTTCTTCCCACCATACTCCATTCCAGTTACGTATAAATGGCCAAACGTTTGTCCAGTAATATCTGTCTTAGGTTTTTTCATTTTTCCTCCGATGATTGTAATGATTTCTATATCATTACATACGTGAGGAATTTTAATTTTCCTTTAAAAAATTAGATTTAGTTTACAACACCATTTCGATGACAGTCTTCAACGCTGCCCATTCTTCAGGAGTCTTTGCATAACGATAAGTTAATTTGGCTGTTCCTTCACTTGAATTTACATTCAGAAACCAATTATTGGCACCCAAGGCCCAGCTATCATTTTCTTTCTTGTATGTCTTAGAAGGACGATTTCCTCCAACTAATATGTCAGAAATCCTATATGCTAGGTCTTCTTCTTTCCAGTTCTTAATTAAGAATGTTATCATAATTTCTCCCTTATCTAAAAAAAACAGATTTCCCAGTTTCACTATCAATCTCCCATTTGATATGAAAGTGATGCTCTAAATCAGATATCATATCTGACCTAGATTTTCTAAGACTAGGAACAATGTATCGACTGTAACAATTATTCATACGCTTGTATTCGCCTATACCCTGTGTAATCTGTTTAATCATACGTATCAGCGTATCAGAATCAATGTTGAATTCCTCACCACCAATTGATATAGTCTTATATTTCTGATTAACAGAAAGTGCCGTAGTTTTACGTCTCTTTACTAACTTGCCGCCATTCGTCCTGCGTCTCTTTACCAAGCCGCCGCCTTTACTACTTCTACTAATTACCTTTGCCACTTTAACTTGAGAGTTATTGCCTCTTTTTACCAAATTTTTATTATTACTCATAGTTTACACCTATGTTACCTTTCCGGTGACTCAGTAACGATTGCTTTTGTAATAGTTTCGCCACTTACCCAAAAACTGTAACGATAAGTAAATTTATACCACTTACCCTGTAACAATGGACGGCCAATTTCTTTTTTTGAGTGATACTCGGCAGTTTGATTGTCAGACAACTCAATTACCAAATGTAAATCTCCACCTCGTGGAGATTTATGAAGTAACTTTGCGATTATTTCACTATCTTCACCACCAAGCCGAATCGACATAATACCAATGCCGATACCAACACCAACAAGTAGACTAATAAGAATTAGAAAAAAACTCTTCATTTCCTTTGCTTCCTTATAGTTATAGCTCTCATGTATTCATTGTAGGTGATTTACGATGATTTGTAAAGCGACTAATATGGGGTTTTTGTTGGGATGTCGTATTTTCTAGCCCATTTGCGTACAGCATTATCAGATACTCCATACTTCCTACCTATTGCCGACCAAGACATTTCTTTAATATCTTTTTTTAATTCTTTCTTAGTTGGGCGAACTACTTTTCGCATTGCCATTTGAGCACAGTTGGTGCTGCAATATTTTGTTCCGTATACCTCAGAATCACAAACAGGACATTTGCCAGATGATTTTATTTTGTATCTGTGTGGTTCGAATCTATCTTCATTTAAATGCCTATCAGCAAAACTCAAATCAATATTTTCTTTTTTATAATTTGGATGATGTAATTCAGCATGACAATTTCTACATACTAAAATACATTTTTTTAATTCTTCAATAATTTCATTCCAAGGTTTCCTTTGCAACCTGTTCCAATTATATTTTTTTTCTGCTGTATAATGATGAAATTCTAAAGCCGCCAAATGACTACTATATCCACAAATAGAACATTCTCCTCCAAATAACTCTACTGCTTTTACTTTTCTAGCTTTCCACCTTTCTTTCTGAAAAAACAATAAACATTCTTTACAATCACCTCTATATGTTTTATCTTTTTTTCTATAATAAAACTCATTAATATTTTTTTCTTTTTTACATACAATACATTTCTTTTTCATCTAAACCTCCTACCTTTTATATAGTAGGTTTAGATGAAATTGAACCCCGAAATCCAAAAAGTTTTCCGAAAATGCCCCTGATAGGACTCGAACCTACAACTCTTTCTTTTAGAGAGAAAGCGTCTGCCAATTGACTTACAGGGGCAGCATTTGTTATTTTATAAATTTAACTTCTTTACCATCTAATGTGAATGTAAACTTTTTTAGATGTAACCCTGATATAATAGGATAGAAAGAATTCGAAGAATACCCATATCGTTGTTCAGAAAGAACAACTAACCCCCCTTTAACTTTGGAAAAAGGAGTACCGTCTAAATTACAAAGACTTGCTTTACCTGTTAAAACAAGCTTACTTCCTTTGCGAATTGCCAAAGCTTCATCATCTGACAATTCAAACGAAAAGATTCTTAACTGTCGGTCAGCATAATTACTCATCAATTCTAATGGATAACCAACACTAAGCCGTACTCCATTCTCTACTGTTACATTAAGGATTGGATATGTTAATGTTATAAAACTTTCATTTAACATAAATTTAATTTTTTTACGAGCTTCATTAATTACTTTTGTTTTTCGAATATCAGTTTCCATAGAGCCAGCGACTTTAATTTGTTCAAATGTATATGATAATATGCTTGTTGGTTTAACATTTTTTAATTTTGAGCAATATTTACATTTTATAAATTTATCCCCTTGACAAGAATAGCATGAACCACTCTTTTTTTTACCTTTACATTGTGTACATAAGGAAAATCCTTTTCCACCATTTCTCTTACAAGTATAACAAATTATTTTACCTAAACCACTGCAACTATAACATCTACTATATGTGGGGTAAGTCGCACCTCCCATTCCTGTCCTTGAACCAGATTTTGTTTTTCCCCTTCCTCTACATCCAGAACATGTTCTAGAATACTTACCTTGGCATCTACTGCATTTAATTCGCCCTACACCTTCACAAGAACTGCACGAACCCAAACCAGTAGGTACGCCTTTAATTAAACATGATTGACAAGACATTTTAGTAGTTCCAGAACAATGCACACACGATGTCTTTGTCTTTGTTTTTGGTTTAGTAGTTGGAGTAAGCTTAGTAATTGTTGATTTGTTAAGATTAGCAATTTCAGTCTTAAGAATCGCAACTTCCTCACGTTTTTTCTTCAATGCTGTTTTGAGCATTTTGTTTTCTGCCTTCAACGAACGAAGCTCTGCGTCATCTGCTATCGTTATGCCACAAAAACAACATAAGATTATTGTTACTACAAGTGCGTGTTTCATTTTTAATCCTTTTTATCATTCAAACTAATGTTTTTATACATTGTATATCATAACATAATGAGTTACTGTGTCAAATGGAGTACCTATTGAATTTTTCAATTTATATTCGTTTGCGACTTCAATTACAAGTTTCTGCATACCGGGGCTATTTCCGGTAATCACTTTCAAGGACTCACCAGAATCCCAATGGTTTTCTATGAAACGTATTACTTCATTTTTTACATCTCTGTGATACACTCCATGAAGGTCTATTTCGGGAAATATATTCTTTTCACTCATCCTCTTCAAAATCTTTCGGTGGGATGACAGTTTCAGAATTAGGCCAATTTTTATCTTCAAAAAACTGTTGTGTCGTTGCGGCTATTATTTCTTCTTTACAACTTGCTACTGTTTCATTTACTCCATCAACATATTGTAAATGAAACAAATAAGCAGCCAGTCTTCTAGCTTTCTTTTTCCTGAAAATATCATCCCATATTTTTGCTTCTTCTTTCATAATTTATTTCTCTAAAGTGCAATCACCAAAAGCACTATTGCTATTGCTGCGAAAATAGCAAGGAATACCCACTCTGCTAGTCCTACAGGTTTTGTTGGTACATTTCCTTTATATTCACAATATTTTCCTTCATCATGAAATCTATTAGATGGTCTTGGTTTTGGTCTATATTTTCTCGCCATTTTTATTCCCTTCTTTTATAGAGGTTGGAACACAGACATTCCCATCTTCGTCAATAAAAATATCTTTGTAGTCCGCTGTATATCCATCCATTTCAGATGCAACACGTAGAACCCTCTCCCCAATATCATAGTAGATATGCCTTTGATTCCATGCAGCGATAGCTTCTTTCACTAATATACATTCCATTTCTTCAAGAGAAATATCTTCAGGCCAGTCATCAGGCAATTTATCAGGTACGGAAATTTCTGCTCCACTTCCCCCACAAGTCATACATGATACGTGAAAAGCTGAAGCATGGGCGTGGCCCCAATACAATTTGTGTTTTTCTCCACAAAAAGGACATTCTTTCAAATCAGGTTTTATGTCTTTATAATTCATTTACTTTTTTTTCACAATTATTGGTGTTGCCTTAACATAAAACACAGCATGTTCTTCACCTATACACTGGAAACCGGAATGAGTATACCTAGTTTCATGTGGGAAAATCTTATGGAACCACATTGCGAGGTCACGATTAATCATTCGACTATCAGTACCGCTATAGTTTGTCCATCTTGACGGATGCGGTGTAGGCACGCAGTACTCCATCAATGCGCTGGGATTTCTGGCAAATCTTGTGGGATAGTATTTTTTAACAGCCCTGATTCCAGCCGCTCTATCATTTAACCGCATGTTACAATGATGCCCGTCAATGCGAAAAGCTATTGAGTCTTTAAACGGTCTTAATGAAAAAGTTAAACGGAATTTAAGAGTCGGCGGCTGTATGTACTCTTCACGCCTAAATAATGTTTTTATTGCTTTCCAAAACCCTTTATCTAGGTTTATAGGTTTTAGTCGTTTTGTAGGTCTTGGCCTAATATCCAACCAATCATTAACCATAAAAGCACATAACTTTAACTCTGGGTCATTAACGCATACGTATTTAGGATGAGTACCGTCTTTTGTATTAGACGTATTAGAACCTTCAAACCTAAAATGCGTTGTGCAACTATGTTTTTTATTAAGTTCCATTAGTTAAATGGTGCTGCTTTCTTTTCTTCTTCTTGTTCTTGAAGTATTTCTACTCCAGCGGCAAGTCTAACCGTAGGTCCAACTTTTTCCTCATATAAAGTACCAAGAGCCGCTAATGTTTTCAAGTCCACTTTAGGCATCTCTGGCATAAATTTAAGACCTAGTTTTTCAGCACAATGAGAACAGGACAATACGAATCCTGCCATCTCTGCGCAAATCTGCTTATCCCGTCCCCCACGTACTCTCCCGATAATTTTCTTTCTTTGTTCATCTGGGATTGCTATTCGATTTAAAAAGATTGTTCCCTTTGGGAATCCTGCTTCTTTAATAACTCCACGATGGTCATTAAAGAAAGCCATGGGATTTCCTTTCAATTTCAATTTTTCTAATGCAACTATTTGTCTTTCAAAAAGTTCTCGAAGAGGGCGACCTTCTTTTCCACAGAACCAACATGTCTCGTTGGCCCACTTTCTACCTTCTTCGAAAAAGGAGTCACTAATAGAACCACTAACATCGGGACCATGAATTCGCCTTTTTCTTTCTGATGCTTCCTTTTCAATTTTCTTCTTTTTGTCATTCTTTATTTTGTTTTGTGCATCCAAAGCTTGGTCTGCAACGCCCTGATGAATTTTGCAAGCACGTTTCCCATCACCAACGTGATAAGTTTGGCTTTTCAAAACCGTTTCACCACAAATGCTACAAGTTGTTTTCGGAGGTCCATTTCCAGCCATTATGCATATTCCTTTGTTGTCCACATCCAGCCTGAATTTTTTTTGCAATTTTCATTGATGAGAATAGCACCATCAGGAATCTCAAACATTAATGTTCCATGCTGGTATTTCATTTCAACACGTCCAATACCGTCAATGTGAGTTTCATATCGGTTATCGCTTCCAAAGAAGACATTTGTTCGGATATTAAATGTGGGCGGCTCTTGCCAATTTGTAACAAAAAACAAATGTCTTAGAACCTCGCCAAACAAATCTAAATTGTTACGAATATACTTCCAAACTCTCTCTGGATTATCTTTCCTGAAATATGACTTATTATCAAGTTTATCATTGTTACTGACAATTGATATTGCACTTTTTATAGTTGAGATAAGGCATACAGAATATTTTTGTGATGGGAAATGGATAAGTCGATATTTGGCACCATTTATACCACCTGATTTCATCAACAACCAAGTGTGTCCATATTTATCATTGAATTTTTTAAGATTCATGATTATCCTTCTTTCAAAGCCGCATCAATTATTTTCTTTGCCGACTCTAGGATTGATATAGGATTATGCTGACTAACAGCCAACAGTTTTCTAACAGATTCAACAGCAGTCCAAGATGCAGCAACCGCAATTTGTTTTTCAGTCATTTCGGGAACCGACAAATCAATCAAATCCAATTTTGTTGGGTCAAAAACGACTCGGCTATTTCCGCTAAACTTATCACACTCATAAATTGTACCATAATTAGGCTTAAATGTCGTCCCCATCCTACAACGAGGTGGTATGTTAATTTCTCCTGTTCTAGTCCTATTTGGCAAGTCATATTCCTTCCACTTACCAACTAGGCCAATTCTTTTCAGCACATGAGACCCCTCTTCATCTACAACCTCACAACGAACAAATTGTCCAAACCCATCATGATAATGCACGACATCGCCAATATTAAGAGATTTGTAATAAGCATCGTTACTCGAAAGCATTTCTTTTCTAGCTTCTCCCACATTAGCTAAAGAAAGAATCTTTGATTCTCGGAAAACGTCATGAGTTTCATATCCTGCTTCAATACATCCACATTGCCAAATTGGGTCATTGTCACCCCGTTCATCATATGAAACCAAATTACGAACTTCCCAAAGAGCATTGGCATCTGCCACTACCGAACGAAAAGTCAATCCCTTTTTTACTTTAGTGATTACTTTACTCATAAATTATATTCTCTGCATGAACCAACAGAAGTCCACAAGTGTTCAGGAATTGTTGTTAGCAATCCTCTTTTGTATATTGTACCATTGTGATAAAAAGTAAGAGGCGAAGTTTGCGCCATGTAGCAAAATGGGAAACCAACGACAATTTGACTTTCTGATTCACTTACAATAATGCATGGTTCATTCATTGTTATGCCTCAACCAACTGTAGGTGAGAACCGTTATTTACTTCCCATTCAGAAAGTGGAGTTATTTCGCCGGGAACGCAAATTACTGCGTTTTCATAATCTCCATAATCAAATTCATACCAAGCATCGCCATGTTCCTTTGCGGCTTTTGCAACAGCAGCATCAATACGACGAGTACCACCAGCAGTAACTTTACTACTCATTCCATTACCCGAAATTCGAGTAGCCACATGGAATCGTTTTATTTCTTTTGCCGTTTCTACATCAATATCATTTATGTCAGTAATAATTCTAATGATTTTTCCGGCTTGCCAATTAGGTTTTCCTTGAACATTTCCTTCTTTATCATTAATGGGCGCACTCCATGTCATGCTGGGATTACTTAGATTTGCCGAATTCCATACGGCAATCCCATCTCTGTTTTCTAACCAATCGAGAAAACGACCAACATTTTCAGGACTACATTTGTGGTTCCCCACGACTTCAAGAACGCTTTGAGGGACTACACGAAGTCCGCTAGGAAACCTAACTTCGGCATTAGGAATAAGTTTATGACGCATAATCCCACTTGCATCAAAACTAATTACCTTTCCATACGCACGAAACGGCAATCCAGAGATTGTACCTTTTGCTCTTACCCAGTCACCAATTTCCATTGTACGTCCTTTCCTTTAAGAGTAACCCTGCATGTACATGTTAATTAACTACCGAAGTTTGGGCATCGGCCCATAGAACCCTTTAATTAGGTTACCTTTTTTATCTATAATAGCAATGCCATCAGAACCATGATTTTCAATTTGTGCTTTCGTCCAATTACGGAAAGTAGGTGGCGTATCCTCTTCCTCAAGAACAGAAACCAACCATGTGTTTTCTTTTTTATTAGCCATTACGCCTTCTTCGGCATATAGTTCCATGCCAGACAATCATCATCTGATTGGCATTTACCGTGTATATGCTTTCCGTGAATAAACACCTCAAGAGCGTTACCGCAAACAGGACACCCTATCTCGCCTTCCCATTCTGTGCCATGCTTTTCTTTAACATAATCAATTATTTTGTTAATGATTATCATTACTTCATTTTTATGGGATACCCTATAGGCATTCCAGAATTTAAGCCTCGCTTCTTTATCATCCCCACAGTACTCTATAACCGTTTTTGCAAACGCTTCTTTACGGCCCTCATTTTTATTAACAGGAAAGTCTTTTGTGGCACAAACAACAGAACAACTCCTGACAGGCTCGTATTTATCCTTACCAGTAACATCAGGGTCAGAGGATACTAAGCTGAATGTACAAGTAGTTTTCATGCTCTGTACAAACAAAGCAAGTAGACTAGAAAGACCATCTGGGTTATCTTTGTCATAAACTCTAATGGCAGCAACTTCATCCGAAGTCTTAAACTCATATACTCCATCTTTTTTGTTTCTGATAAGATAAACAGGTTCGTAACGAAACCTAATGTCAAGTACAAGATTATTAATTTTCATTTCCATTGTTATTCTCCTTGGAAGTCAATTTCTACGGCGTTAATTTCTTCTACAAAAAGTTCAGCAAAACTTTGGGCAACAGGAGGTGAAAGAAACTTATCTTTTACCTCCACATCTTCTATCTTTCTTGTATCTTCGTATTCTTCACAACGCCAATGTTCAGAGGAACCATTTGTTACTGCTGGTGTATAAGTCCCACTTGACTGAAAGTGAATCTTTATTGTGAATTCTTCCCCCTCCTTTGGGAATGGGAAAAGTTCACTTAATTCTTTTATGACATCATCAGGCAACTTTTTCTGGTCTTCAAGATACCATTCCCCCTCATCATAGCCAGCATCTACAGTCAGAGTGCCATCAATATTTGTCCATTTATTCATTTTGTTCTTTCAACATAGGATTTCGTTCTTTTTCAGAATTCCTATCTACAAATATTCTGTTTGTCACTGCACGGCAGGAAAAGAAAACTCCCAATGCACCAGCAAGAGCAGTTCCCAATAAGATATCTTTCGGATTGAACATTTCTTTTAATATCCCACCAACCCCAACAGATGATTGTTTCGCTGAATTGAGTCTCGCTAATTCATTAATACAATCAGGACAATTTTGGACATGTTCTAACGCTGCATTTGCTTGGTCAGCATCCATTCTTGCCAAAGTCGGTGTGATTTGACAAGGACCAGAACCTCGTGCTATTTCGTTACTTTTCATGCCCTTACATGTACATCTTAATTAAAGCTGTGAAGGACACCTTATACTGGCCCTCATAATTCGTTAATCTTAATTCGCTGGGACCAGTAATACACTGCCTCGGCAAATTCCATAGCAGTGTATACGCTCTTGGTCCCACCTTTTTTTTCCAACATATTACGAGCCATAACCAATGGGTGCATTGGTTCATTCTCAACAGGACTAGCAATGATTGCAACTATTTCCCAATCACATTCTGTGGAACGCTCATCATTTTCTGCCAATGCTGCGGCAGAATAACAAACTATTTTCACAAAGTTAGCAGGTTCCGGTTTGCAACCCAACGCTGGTGTATAATTCTGAATGTAGGAATCTTCTTCAGGACGGCGTTTCGTTACAATTGCTGATACAGGAAGTGCTTTATTAATAAGTGTGGTGGAAGTGAAAAATGTACCTGTTATTGCAGGAATAGGAACAAGAACCTTTCTGGTTAGGTCTTTTTCCCCTGTGCCGGGAATTGCTTTATCCCAATTCTCAAGGACCAATCTCAAAACTTCTTCATTTGTTAAAACAGAAAAAGAAAAGCCACTTCTGGGAACATGACGGTCAAGAGCAAAATCAGACCAACCAATTGTGTGTGTTACTTTTCGTTCCATATGACTTCAACCATTTTATGAGTTATGGCAGGGGTACAATTCCCCATGGATTGACATTTAGTTTCCAACCCCGGAAAAGAACAAGATTGTATAGTCGGTTCTCGGCGAACGGACGATTCACTGAAAAAATCACAACCATTCGGGCCAGCAAAAGGAGGACTACCAAGCTGCAAGCAACAACACTTTGGCACTTTCTTGTCCCATGTGGGCTTGATTTTTGCTATATCTTTCTTAGTTGCCATTAAATCTCCTGTTCCCGCTGGCGTGTGGTGGTGTCGGACAAGCCTTGCCACCGTTACACGCCACGCAGGTATTTCTACATGTACATCTTAATTAACCCTAGAGAATATCTACTTCACGGCACCAACTACAAATCATTCTCATTATTTCTATTTTTTGGCCATCGCCTTCGTCATATTCATAATCCATCGCCAAGTCAAAGCTAGGATTTCCAAAATGATAACAACGAGATTCGTCATCACATATTGTTTTTATACCTTTGTCTACAGTTGAAACAGGCGAATAATTATCTGCTGTTTCACCTGTTTTATCAATCAATATTCGAATCCTATTTTTGTCATCATCACTTACATTTTCTTTGAAAATAGGTCTGTTGTTAAGTCCCCAGAGAAAATAGCAAGATTTTTCTCCATACCTATTAGTCTCATTCTTGTCGAGAAGATAAATCCCTTCTATTCTTTCACATTTGTCCAAGTCTTCATCTGACAACTGCCAGCATTCGGTTTCATCTAAAGCAATAATCCAAATGTCCAAAGGCACCCAAATTCGATAAGAACTCTTTTCAACAAGTCGGCGACCTGTAGCTTTCAATGCTCGTTGGCATTCTTTCAAAAGTCGTTCAAAAAACATGAACCGACCAATACTTCTCTCGTCATCTGCGTCTGCATCAAGAGATTCTAAGGCCGCATTAACAAAAGCTTCTGTTTCTGTTAAAGCATCAATGATGATAGGAGTTGCATCAGAATCAATTCTATTTAACATTTCCCCCGGAATTCGTGGAATAACCGCCAATGCTTTTCCGATTGATTCTAGTGCTGATATGCCCAAGTTTTGTCCATGTAGACGATTGAGTGTATTGAAAATAATCAAACAGGGCGCACCAATAATTTCTTCTTTATTTTCTCTCATTGCAGTCAAATTCCTTTTTAAGTTTTTCGTATGTTTTTTTTCGTTCTTCTTTTCCAGCTAAGTCCGCTTTTTGTTTTTGTTTTTGTTCTTCTTCTTCTACTTCTTTACGAGTGGGACCGTCCCGCATAGGTTCTCGTCTTATCTCATCCACCTTAAAACTTATTTGCCATGCTTTTCCACATTTTGGACAACGGCCAAAATCTACAGAACAGCCGCTATAGTTTCTCACCAGAACAGACAATTGTTCATTCGGGCAGTCTGGACAGTAAACAGCTTCACCATGTGTAAATAAATCGTACATATAAGGATTGTAGTCCATTTGTCTATGACTGTAAAGTATTATTCGTAATTTCTTATTTCAACTTCTTCTGTAACCAGATAAAACATGACTGCTTTTTGTTTATAATAAGCTGCGGTCATATCAGAAATTTGAATAATTTCTTCTTTACCACATTTCAAACAAGCTGTTGATTTTAAACTCATTAATTTTACCTTATGCTTTAATTAAAATTTATTTCATTTTTTCACTAGTTTTTTTTTCTATTCTTGCCCAATCATAGGTTCAACACTAATAGGGGGTTTTTCAACAATGTTTTCTCACAATACATTATTTTTCTATAGTAATACCTAACTTTTCTCCGTGGGCGACAATGAGATTTCCTACGGCTTCTGCTATACTATCTCCAACGCTTGTAAAATCATCATAGAAACTTTCCCATTTGTCTCCATTTTTCCTTACCTGAATTTTCAGCCCCATGGCAAGCAACCAAGGATGAGTGGTCTCTTCTCCCACTTTTCTCTCAATGTTCACATCCATTATTCTGTAAAGACGTTTACCATTCCCGGCACAATTAAATGCACTATAATGATTTGTTCTACATTCAGCAATCAAGAAACGATTTCTACCATATATGCGTGATACTTCTACGATATCTCCCTTTTTATATTTCATGATGTTAAATTTTCCTCTATTTTATCTTTATCTTCTATTGCATTTTTTAAATTAACATATAAGATGGCTTCTTGTCTTATGTCGGACCAATCATTTCCTGTCCAAAATATCTCATCAAACAATTCCATGTCCAATGTATCATCATTCTCATCTACTTTACTATCCACCCAATAATATTCACGGACAATATGATAACGGGGCCATTTGTCTGATTTACCTTCATGCCGTATAACAGTTTTGCTGACAAGTTTCATTTTCATTTTTAACCGAATGCCCCGGCCATCGCTGCCAAGGCCATTATACCACGATTTTGTCCTTCTTCCTTTTGTTTTTCTGTTTGGAGGGGACGAGATTTATCATATCCACGAAACTCCCTAAAAGCTCTATACCAAACAGAGGGAGAATGCTGACTATAAACCCATCCGAAACAAACTGCTTCAGTACATTCTTTCTTTGTCTTAACGGAAATTATTTCGACAACCTCGCCATCTTCTCTGCCAATATCAATAAATGCAACAAATTTTCTGTATTCATCACAATTGGCATTTTTCAACCGTCCAATATACACTTTGGCACCGGAACAGTCAACTTGATTTGCAGGATGGTCGGCATCTTCACATCGCATAAAATGCTTTTTCTGTCCTTCTCTGAGAACGGAAGATACATCACCATAGTATCCGATAGTGGATTGTCTAAAGTCGCTTCTATTCATTTTGTTTCCTTCAGATTATGAATGGGGCAATCTGTCTCATGGTCACTTTTTCCGTATTTGAAAGATTGAAACTCGAAACCAGACGGTTCAAAACTCAATTTTTTAAGTTTTTCTTTATCCTCATCTGATACGACATCTGGATGGACACTAACTAGCATTACGTGGTGTTCGCAATGAGTAGGCAATTTAGGATTGCCATACTTATAAAATATTAAAAATGCTTTGATTAAATTTTCCATTTTATTACTTCCACGGCCTACGGCCACTTTTATCCCCTTCCCAGTTTGGAAGACCGAAATCTGGGCAATGTGCGACCTTATCAAAATCACTCTTTTTCAAGAAAACTTCCATGAACATTGCTGCGGAATAAGAAAAACCTACATAACCTACAGCTATTAATTGAGATTTATGACATCGAACAGGAACTATATGACAGCCAGCCGCATCACCATGTTCTTTTGCTTCTTCTTTAGTTATATAAACACAAATACCGCTATGAACATGTAATTCCTTACCATTAACATAATCACTTTCTTTGACACTTATTCTTTTACTTTTTCGATGAATGGCTTTTATCATACCAAATGAACGTTTAATAGGTTGTTTACTGTAATCATAAGTACCATCGCTGTCTTTTGTCTCACCCTCACCAGTATAATGAGGATATGTATATACAGCATGATATTTTCCTTTGAAAATTTTCCAACAAATTACGTATCCATTCTTATCAAACTCTATAGGAGTCTTGCCTTTTAACGGATTCTTTTTGTCAGCATACAAAGTTATATCTTCATCAAATCTTCTCATTATTCTTTCTCTTTCTCTTCTTTCCATTCAATTTCAGGATGGCTGAAATGAAGAACAAAATCTGACACCTTCTGTGCTTGGGATGCTGCCTTAAAGATAAACTTAGGGTCATCTTTCATTTTCTCAAGCCAACTGGCCAGATAACGATTGTGATTTTCCATATTTTCGCTAACCGGAAGTCCAATTGACGGGGGAATGAAACATGCTGCAATTTCAGCAATCAATTCTCCCATCGCATACTTACCTTCCCATTTCAAACGAATCTCAGACCAATGGGCCAATTCATGAAGCAACGTATCATACCAATCCCTAATATCTGGGAATTGTCTGCGATTAGGACAATAAATGTAATCTCCGTCTTTGTGCTTCGGCCATGCTCCAATTGGTCTTTTGTAGTAAGCTTTATTTCCACCAAAGCGAATATCTGCTTTGGTTGCAGTAATTACTTCATCAAAAGCCTTGAATGCATCATCGCTTCCAAAACTCACACCTTCAGGTTCCTCAGTAGGACGGAACTTTTCAAGTTTCTCTCCACCTTCTACTTGGTCCAAATTGAAAACGGTGTAGTATCGAATGAAGAAAAGCTTTTTTACTTTTCCATCGGCATCTGCTTCTTTTTCCAGAATCTTCCAGAAAACGATTTTAGTTCCCTTCTCGCCCTTCTTGACCTGACCGCCCAATTCCTTGAATTGCTTATATGTTCCCCACCACTGGCACCTATGTCCAGAATCCATACGAGAAATTTCCAAAAGGAAAGGATTAATCCCACGGTATGCCTTTTTACTTACAATATTTCGGGAATTTCCACAACAATTTTTGTCGGAGGCCCAAGGTCTGCGCCAAGGTACTTTCCCATTTTTCAAAGAATCAACAATGCGAGTCGTAATGTCTTCTCTTATTGTCTGTTGGTTATTCATGGTATTGGATGTACATCATAATTAAAGACACCAATTACTTTCTCTTTTCAAGTTCAATAATCCCAGCATCCGTAATGGCGTACCCACGACTTGTGACCTTAATCATCGCTGGTTCATCTTTTGATACCGCAAGCAACGGAGGGATTGTATATTTAATCAATTCCTCTTCTTTACAACCTATTTGAGATGCAAGATTCGATTTTGAAACTGGTCCATCTACCAACGACCTCAAAATATTCACTCGCTGATAGGTCATCCCAAATGGGTCAATACCACTTTCTTCTGCAATCCTGCCAGCAACCTCTACCCATGAATCATCAGGACTCATTTTACGTTCGTTTTTCATTTCAGTGGCAAATGCCAATGCTTCTCTAGGTACTTTACCGCCATAGTGAGCAACAAGCTGGCATACTTCAAAATCCAAATCCTTATTTGCCAATTGGATAATCTGAGCTATCTCGTTAGCCGAATACAAATTAAGGAAAATCTTTGTGAACCGAGTATCAAATGCGTCGAACAATTTACCTCTATCTGTAGTCGCAATTATCCAACAAACATTGCTGGTATTGACAATCCAATCACCTGTATCAAAAATAGAATCTGATTTCTCGGTAGCTTTCAACAATGCCTGAATAATGGTGTTGCTCAACGCATGGACTTCATCAAGGAATACCACCATCGGCGGCAACCAAAAATAATTCATCTTTGGAGAAGGTGGAGAACCATCTGCTGGTTTCACCCGTACCAACTCCAAAGAATATGTCCCCTCGAAAGTTTCGACGTATGAAGTCTCACATACTTGCGAAATCTTTATCAAAACATCCATCGGCTTAGAAACTGATTTAGGACTAATCTCTACAAAAGGCAAATCTACTGTCTCCGCAAACAATCTTGCAAGAGTTGTTTTCCCTGTAGATGACGGACCCAATAGGGCAAATGACATATCGCTACAACAATGGTTATATTCTCCCAACGCCATAAATGCAGAACGTGCCAAACGCTTAACCGCAGAATCATTTCCAACAAAACGATTAAGAGGACAAGAAGCGTTCCCTCGGCCTACTCGCCAACTTCGTTCTGAAGCAGATGGGGGCGTAGAACCTCTCGGAAACCAAACAAATTCTGTTTGGTTTGGATTTCCATCACTATCTTCGCTCTTGAGAATTTCTGTAGTCATAAATATATGTGTACATCCTAATTAAGCACTTGTCAAACTGTATGTGGTTTCATCAGTATAAATACCGATATTAGCAGTCGCTCCATCAAAATCTGGGGTATCATAAAAGAATACCGAATGAGGATAGTTACTCCATCTTTTCTGGTATACTTCTTTTAGCCCATGTTGCTCTTTAAGTTTCTTTATAAATTCCTTTAAAGTCATTTTTTTCCTAACATCCGACACATACTAATGTGCTTATTGTTTTAAGATTTTTTTCCCAACTACCTACTCCATATGAAGGACATGTCCACCATATGAAGCATACTTTTTTCTGAATACAATAAATGTCATGTTGTGCATCTATTGCTTTAATTCGATATCCACTTTTCTTTAATTTCGTTTTCTTTAATTTCATTTAAGCCGCCACATAGTTCTGTCTGATTTTCTTTCTGATTCTTTTCAGGGCGATAGCAGGAGCCGCCCTACTGAAACATCTACCAGTTGCGGGATTAACATGTCGGTTTGCCACTTCTGTTTGCCACCCAGTTGTTCCCGGTGTAGATTCCAAAAAGGCAACCAAAACATCCAATTCCCACGGATTCAAATCTGCCTTGGTAATAGCTTCATACTCATCAATTTCAAGCACGGCTGGCTTTTCTTGTTTCACCAATGCTGTAAAATCATTAGCAGTTCCTTGACTGCTTCCAGCATCCATTGCCACACTTATTGCCTGTTCCTCAATAACACGCACCAACATATTTGCGAGTGTTTTACATTGACGGTCACTCAATCCCAATTTTTCTACTAATTCGTCAAACCCAACAGGATGACCCACCTTCTGTTCTGTTGTGCGTTTTGCTTCGGCGAATTTTGACATCAATTCTCGTGATTGACGACTAATGCCAGCCATAGGAGAATCGGATTGTACTGTATTGAATAGATGCCTACGAATCACTGATGATATGTAAGTAATAGGCTTGATATCAGTTCTGGTAAAATAATGAATGGCGTTGATAGCCGCCGCAATTGCTTCATTGTACAGGTCATCCCATTCCAGTGTATTGTAAGGATTACGGTGTGTTTGGTTGACCATTTTCTTTATGAAATCACCGATAGCACAAAGTATATCCCACTCCAAATTCTTGACATCCAGAATTTTGGCTACATCTCCCTTATTGATTCTTACGCCACTAACATTTACAGCAGCAGGAATCTTTGAGCTATCTCCATTCTTATCATGAGGTCCATTCTTCAGTTTTGCAAACAACGCAATCATGAATTTTTCTCGTGACATCTTCCCTTTTGACTGTTTATGACATCTCTTCAGAATCAAGTTGCCTTTAGACATAATACCAGCAAACTTATTCCACCTACCTTTTGGCATTTGTACATACGGAAATAAAAACAATTGGGTACTCTCCTTCACTACTTCTTTTAAAACTCTATCCTACAAGGAGTCACGTCTCCCTGCTCCCCAACATGTACATCCTAATTAACCACCTCCACATGTACATCTTAATTAACTAGTCACTTGCTTTCCGTCTAGTGACCAATAAGTATTTCTCATTATTTCACCCACAACTCAGGACTTCGATGAAAGATAGTATTTCCTTCATTATCTTCGACTACAAGCCGAACAACTTTATGCTCTTTTCCGTCATCATCAGTTGCAGTTCCATTATTGTCAGTAAGCACAACAGCGGCACCAGTACAAGAAGAAAAACAATGCGACCTAGATGTGAAGCCAGATTGTAGAACTACCCTGCAACCCTTATCCGTAATTCCAATCATTGAGTATTCGATGGATTCCCCGGAAAGGGCACCTATTACTTCCCCATCTTCGGTTTGCTCAAACAAACCCTCACCAGTTGTATCTATGGTATCTGCAATGTGTCGCAAAAACCCAGAAATGGTTTCTCTACGTTTTCCGGTCAATGAAAGTGTCATTCGAAGCATTTAGTTTTCCTTTCAAGTAATGTTCGCTCCAACATGTACATCTTAATTAAACACCAGAAACCTCTGTAACCTGTTGATAATATGGGATATGAGGTAAAAAATCTGTTTTGTCACGATAAATAGTATTGCATTGACAAAAAAAAAGAGTAAACTATTAGGTACGAGAAAGGACTTTTTACATATGGAACAAGAACGTGTTACTGTAATAGATGGTGACGATACCACCCCTATATTATTAGTTGCCCCCCACGGTGCCGATGACCCACGTACCGGATTACTTACTCAATTAATCGCCGAGAAAACTGGCGCTTTTGCTGTCATAAACAACGGGTGGGAAAGAGCAAAAAATTACGATTACAAAAAAGATAAAGCTAATTGTAATAATGTCGAACACTGCCACGAAGATGTGGTAAAACAAGAATTCCTAGACCCAATTATATCGTATGTGAATACGATATTCGACTGTGCTGCTGACGTTACAATTTTAGTAATGCACGGTATCAGCAATTTAGTGAATGCAAACAGAGACCCAGCATTAGATGCTATTGTTGGTTTCGGAGAAGGTACTCCACCCTCTTACACATGTGAGACAACAAGAAAAGATGCATTCATTTATCTTCTAAATCAAGTCATGGACGTTGGACAAGGAGAAGGGGGAGGACGATATGCTGGAAGACGAAGGAAAAATCTAAATCAATTATACAGAAAATGGTATAATGATTCTCAGGTACACAGTTTGCAAATAGAAGTTGTGAGGGCGTTACGTGCCGATGATAACACAACACACATGGCTGCTGACTTGTTTGCCAATGCCATAATTGAATATGTAGACTTTATAACATCAGCCGAGATTCCAAAAGAATTTAAATCTAATTGGCAGGACTTATCCAGAAGCGTTCCCTTGGTGTAAATACCCTTACACATTTTGACCTTAGTTGTTTTTTAATACTCTTACACATTTTTAATAATATGACAAGAAAAATAAACTTAAATTGGCGAAGGAAAATTAAGAACGAATCTTTGTGTTTCGTTGATTCGAATGAAATATTTAAGAGTTACGATGAGTTAAATTGCTACCATATCTTCGAAAATTGTGGTGCAATAATAGGTGGGGCTATACAAATAAACCATCACGATGTAGAAAATTTCGATGTTCCATTATGCGGAAAATGTCGAGATTGGCAAATTGTACTAGAAGAACGAAAGCAACTACGTGCTCAAGTAGAAAATGGAACTAGACGGTCCAGAAAGTTCGGTGAAACTAAAAGTCAATATTATGATAGAATTAGAAAAATAAAAGAAAAAGGTGGATATTCTATAAGTGAATTAGAAGATAAAATAGGTGATAGGGCATTCATCGGTAGTGATGACCAAAGTGTTTGGCACGCCTTCGATGATTGTGAAATGATAAAAGGAAATAGGGCATCACCGATGGTTAAGAGAGGAATGCCCTTCTGTAAAAAATGTCAAGAAAAATTAGATGAAGCAATTGATAGAGGCACATGTAATAGAGACAGCAATCAGTTATTCAGACAGGCAAAAAGTAAACCATCCTCTGGGGAATTTTATAGAAAGTTAGCGTTGGCACAGAAAGAAGAAAAAAATGCATATGCAGTAATAAACGCACAAGGACCATTAATCGTAAAAGCACGGGAAATTCTTAGAGAACAAGGTTTTCATGGAGAAGCTCATAAAATGCATGTACAAACACCTCAATCATTGAGGCAAGCCAGAGCATTATCCGATGCACACGCCAGAGGACTAGACGATATATCAGCCGACAGCGCAAATCTCGCCGCCTACCGAGAAAAGAAGAATCAATCAGCAGAACATAAAGCCTATCTAGCCCTAATGAAAAATTGGAATCCCAAAAAGGCTCCTGTTTCATTGGAACCAGACCAAAAACAGGAAAAAACGTTTCAAAACCAACCCTTGGGGGAAATTTAAATAGTTATTTATATAAACCATTTTCAATTATATATTCTATAACCGCAGGGTCTAACACCTGTTCAACTGCTTGCCAATTTTTGGACTTAATCATTTCTCTTATTTCTGAGGACGAAATATTAAGCAGGGGCTTCTCTCCGCTAATATAAATGTGAGGGGGGTTGAGATACCAATTAATGGATTCATCTCGTTCTACGCCAGTCCTAGGCACTATAACGAACCTTATAAGTCTTTCCAAGTGTTCGTAGTTTACCCATTTGTGGAAGGTATTAGCGTTGTCCATTCCTATAATAAAGGAAAAGTCAAATTTATCCTTAGCAAAATCTTCATCCATCAATTTCGACAGGAAGTAATATGCTTCCCCTCTTAACTTATGTTTTATTTCATAGTCACATACTTTTATTCTTCCATCAACTTGACAAGCTAATTCTGCCATAGCTAAACGGTGTTCTGGTGCGACCAATTCTTTTCCGTACATGTGACCAAAGCAGGGGGCAATCCATATTTCATCGAATGTCTTACAAGTATCAAGAACTAATTTGGCACATTGAATGTGCCCATTATGAATGGGGTCAACGGCTGACCCCAAAATTGCTACTTTTGTTTTGCGTCCAAGGCTTTTATATTGTTCTGCCCTTAGACCTATTTTTGTCAAAGTATCATTAACAAGTTCATTGGCATCCCACCCACACTCATTTGCGAGTTGTAAAAGAGAAGACAGTGCATCACCTGTCTCTTCCTTTAGATTTTTCATATCAGTAGCACGGAGCAATTCTAAAGCTTCACCAAAAATATCTTCTTGCCTTAGTTTGAGCGGAGTCCTACCAAAATTTTCAGTGAACACAACATTTACTTTTTCTTGTGATTTATTCATGCTCATTTATGTACATGCTAATTAATAAAACCATGCTTGTTTGCCACATAAAAACATAATTTAACAAATTTATCTTGAGGAAAATCCCACTTCATACGATTAATATCTTTATGAACCCATTGTATATTGTCTTTTATATAACCTCTGCTACTATCAATTCTATCTAACGATGCGACATTTTCATGATTACCACCTTTTGGTAAAATGATAGATAAACCAGTTAAATTACAACAACCTTTTTGAAGTTCCCACAAATCCCACACATCCTCAATTTTAATCTTAAATTCTAAATTTCTATTTTCGGCTCCCGCTTTTATCCTAGCCCAATATTTTCCAGTAATTTCTTCAAATCCCGTCCACCTTCTACTATGTTTACCTTTCGAAAAAGCTAAACAACCGCAAGATATTACATGTTTTGCATCATGTCTTAATAAAGAATGTCTTTCTACCGTGCTTATGCTACCACAATCACATCGACAAGTATAAAAATGTCTTTTTCTATTAGCATAAATCCTAGAGCCATCATATTTTTTGACAATTAGCATACAAAATCTTTTGCCTACTATATCATGATAATCTATTTTATTAGATATATTTTTTACTTTTTGGTTACAGGGTATCTTCTACCACTACCAAAGGCCACTTTACTAAATTTTATACCAATTGCGGCTTGTCTTCGCTTGAATTCGTTTCTGTTAACCATTTGGATTGTTTTATTATATGCTTGTTCTGCACCTTCGTTTTTAATCCAATCTCGAATAATACCGATTGATTTATTTGAAGAAGACCCATATGCTTCTGAAACCATATCTTTATAAACAGCACAGAATTTTTCGAAATTACTAATGTGATGTTCAATCAGACCAAACAGAATCATATCCAGAATCGGATAAGGAAGAAGAGAATCTGAATCTTCTTGCCCTTCCGACAACTCTGCACTCGGTGCTTTTTCTATAATGGAAACAGGAATCATGACTCCATTTTTATTACGATATTCAGCCAATGCATATACATCCATCTTGTATACATCACTGAGGGGAGCAAATCCACCACACATATCACCATAAAGAGTACAGTACCCAACGGAAAGTTCAGATTTATTACCCGTTGCTATCGGAATTGCTCCGAATGCATTTGAGAAGTGCATGACAATCATACCACGAATTCTAGCTTGTATGTTTTCGTCAGCAACAGCATTATATTGTCCATTAGCAATGGGTGGACTATCGAGCGGAAGGAATATTTCATTATATTTCTTCAGATTGTCTTTATGTTCAATGGGAACAATAAAATCATTAAACCCGAAATTACGTTGAAGGGCACCAGCATCACCAACGGAGTGTTCGCTACTTATCACACTAGGCATTCTTATACCGTACACGTTTTCCGGTCCTATGGCATCACAAAGCATTGCAGCAACTAATGCACTATCAATTCCTCCACTACTTCCAAATACTGCTGTTTTAAATCCATTTTTCTGGATATAGTCCCTCAAGCCGATAACACCCATTTGATAAAGAGAAGCTATTCGGTCATCTGCTTTATCTCCAATGATTTCTGACATCTTTATAACATCATCTTGTGAACAATTGTCAAAATCGAAATGTATTATCGGTGTTTCCACATCTGCAAACAACAACACCTTATCATTTTGAACAATCATGCTGTGACCATCAAACACCAAATCATCCTGACCTCCTGTTTGATTACAATAAATTATAGTTCCACCCTTGGAACTCTTCCGTATCCTCCCATCGAATACTAAACCATCCTGAACTTGGCCCTTAGAACTCTTCCGCACCATCTCGGCTCGTTCTTTGGGTTTCCCCATAACGAAAGGAGAACTATTTATACTGATGATATTATTGACACCAATACGGCGATACTCAGCAAGGGGATTCGTAGCATAGTTATAATCATCCATGCCTTTATCATTAAAGATATCTTCACAGATAGCAAGACCCCATTTTTCTCCTGCTATCTCAATGACAGTTCCTTCAGTTCCCGGCTGGAAATATCTTCCTTCGTCAAACACATCATAAAAAGGAAGAAGTCTTTTCTGATATGTCGCAACAATAGCACCGTCACAGATAACAGCAAGCATGTTTTTGAATGGCTTACCTTCACCAGTTCGGTTTTTATCAATGTAGCCTACAACCACATAGGTTTTTGCAATGTCTGTATCACGAACTGACCAATTAGTTGCTTTTACTACTTGTTGTAGAGTTTCAAGATTTCTTTCAATGAAAGAATCATCATACATCATGTCTTTAACGAGATACCCCGGAATAGACAATTCTGGGGTAACAATAAGGTCTACCTTATTCAATCCCGCATCAATGGCATCTTTAATTTGTTGAAAGTTACCTTCAAAATCATTCGGAGTAGTATTGGTTTGTGCAATAAGTATTTTCATTTTTTACCTTTTCTTTAATGAAGCCAAAGGAGTGTCCAACGAGATTCCACGGGAAATATATCGTACAACTCTCTGTGCGTCAGGGTCGCCCATCGCTTTTCCCGCACTATCGGGATATTTCACAACAGGAATTCCATTGACTGAGAAAGGTTTAATTACAATGTTCAATGCAGGGCTACCGGGGAAATCATTTGTGAAATCTGTCCCAATACCAAATGATGTCTTAATACGTCCTTCGAAATATTCTCTGATTTTATTTGGGTTTTTGTCAGGAGCAGCATCAGCATTGGCACGCAATCCATCACTAAACACTACGCTTTTTGAACACGGATTAATTACCTTTTTGCCATAGTGACCAATCGCCTTATCACCATATTCATAGGGGTCACCACTATCGTGTCTGGTGCCATCCCACAGCCTACTAAGGATTCCATCAAAATCAGCAAAGAATGCATCAGAGCCAATGGTATCAGGAAGGGCAATTCCCAAATTGCCCTTATAAACGTCATTCCATGCCTGCATAGCTGCTCTATTACAATGACGAATACCATATAAAACCTGATGTATCATCGGCCATTCATGGGCCAAAGTTCCAATCGGCTTTACTCCATATTTCAAAGCCAAGTGAACATTGCTAGTTCCCACAAAGCCGGGATTATCTTTCAGAATTCTTACAGCACGGTCTTGAGATGCGAAGTTTCTTCTTCGTCTTGTTCCGAATTCAGCAAAGGTGCAGTCCCAAAGGAATTTACCTTTTTCACGCAGCAAAGCTTCTTGCCCTTCATCTGACCAATCCGTATCATCAAATGTGTAGTGCATTGCGCTGGGAATGTATAGCCCCGGAATTTCCCACAAAATATCACTATGCCACTTGCCACGATATGTCGCCGCAAAATTATCATCATTATCCTGAGTGATTTCCACTTCTTTAGGATTGAATCTATAATTTTTTAGATATGCCAAGTAAGACGGAGTGAAGAACGGACAAGCTTTTGCGAGAGCCGCTATTTCCTCATCAGAAGCTCGTAGTTCTGCCATTCGCTCAATACATTCACGAATACCATCTACCGCTTCATTACTAAATGGCGTCCCGTTCCGATTGCCCCAACGGTATTCAACATCAACATTGGGATACTTAGCAAGCACTGCCTGTTGCATTGTAAGTTTATATAAGTCTGTATCGAGAAGAGATTGTGCGGGAAGTTCAATCATAGTGTTATCCTTTTTCTGTACTATACAAAACGCCTTACTGACCTGATTATAGACCAGTAAGGCGTTTTGTAAACCTAGAAGTTTTTTTATCAGTAACTACGATGCATAAATCCTTTTGCAAAAACTTCCATCTGCATCCGTTTTATTTCGATTTGGTTGATACCTATTTCACTATTTTCTCGATAACACTTAATCGCAATTCCTATACAATACACTACTAAAAGGATAATATTTATCATTTTCTAGCTCCCTTCTAATCTTCTATTAACTCAAGCTCTTTTCCGTTGAATTCAAATGTGTAATTAGTCATCATTAGCCAATTATTATGGGATTTCATATAATCGCCCTTAAAAAGTACCAAACCGGGTGAACGCCGATGCCCTCCATGACCAACAGACCATGCATGACCAAATGCAATGTTGCCTTTTAAAAATATCAATGAACCTTTACGAAAATTATTTTTTTGCTGACTGTTTAACCTGAATTTATAACTTTTACCATATGCATATATGTTAAGCAGTGGTTGGTGAACTATAATTGATTTATCTTTTAAGCCTCGCAAAGTTTTTGCTAATTCAAGAGGTAGACCAAATCTAATCTCATGTATACCGCTAACATTATTATGCCCACCAATGTGACGCCCATTAATAACACGCAATGTTAATACAAATGGACCCTTTAATAACATATCTTTTATTTTAGTTTTGGCTTCTAATTTTATTTTCTCAGCAGCAGCGAGCGTTTGAGTGTTGCTTGCTATTTTAGATTGAGCAAGAGCATATCCCATAATTTTCTGAATAGGAATAGGTTTAGGTTTAGGTTTAGGTTTAGGTTTAGGTTTAGGTTTAGGCTTAAGCTTAAGCTGAACATTGACTGTCGCTGGCTGAGTTGTAGCATTTTTTATTTGTTTTTTAAGCTTCTCTATAGTAGCAGCCTGACTCTTAATCTTACTTTTAAGAAGTTTAATTTGTGCTTTGAGAACAACAATTTCACTAAATTTTACAGGAGGTTCTGCCGCACAGTAAAACACAGACACAAATAAGCATAATATTATAATCAAGTATTTAATTTTATTTTCCATTTTCATATCCTAGAAGTGCCTAGAAAATACTACTGATATTCCTGCATCAATCATATCGGCTACAGCTTTACGATGACTTTCAGACGTAATTGCCCGACAACCATCAATAATTACTATTGTTTCATAACCTTCGGCAACTGAATCTAATGCCGAAAGTATCAAACAAACTCCTGTTGCAAGACCCAAGAAGAATACTTGGTCGCCTTTCTTAACTCCCGCTTCACGTAGCTTATCGGCCAATTCAGTTTTAGTCAAACGAGCGTGTCCCCAAAATGCACTGTGACTGTCAACATTCGGGTCCATACCTTTATTAATGCGTATGGTTGATTCGTCTAATTCCAAATCGGGGTGGAATTCTGCTTCTGCGGTGTTCTGCATACCAT
>Ga0233412_10000109_pt1 | contig 44735 bp, 63 predicted proteins | sample Na_anoxic_4_MG_FD_180667 | JGI IMG/M metagenome (GOLD analysis project Ga0233412, IMG submission 180667) | Seawater microbial communities from Saanich Inlet, British Columbia, Canada - Na_anoxic_4_MG | ecosystem: Environmental > Aquatic > Marine > Inlet | place: Canada: British Columbia... | reverse complement strand
TTGCATCTGTCACAGCATCGTGTGTGTTGTATGTGGTTTGGTTAGCTTCCGGGTGACTAGATACTATACTTGGTGGGATTTCCCCTTCTGAAGGTGATGGTGATTCACTAGATGACTCAGAACTACTTATAGAACTGGAGGCAGATGATGACTCAGAGCTAGAAATGGATGAAGAAACACTGGAAGATTCGCTTGACGATTCTGATAATGATGCTGATTCGCTGGATGACTCGGAAGAGCTTGCTGAAGACGATATAGAACTGCTGGCTGACGAGGACGCAGATGAACTTTCCGAAAGTCCCTCCGCCGTCCAGAATGTACTTGGTGAGTTTTGGTTGTTGTAAACTGTAGTTACCCAATCATCTGTCCTAGACCCGTTAATAACTCTAGCCTCATCTAAAAGACCGGACATATAGTCAGCAGCGTTATCTCCAGCTCTTCCTAACGAAAAGTTTGAACTGGATGCAGTTGGAGAACCACTTGCTGTACCTTCAGTCTTAGTTGTGTTTACAAATATCTTTAATTTAGTATTGGATGAATCATAGATACCAGTAATCAATCTCTGAGTACCCGTACCTGTATAGGCTGAGGCGGAGTATATCTCACTTGTAGTAGTAAGACCGTCCATTCTAAAAGAGAACTTATCAGCGTTACCGCCTCCTTGGTCTACCTTAGCCCTGAATAAGAACCTTGCAGAACCTCCCCCGCTGTCTCTTAATCCCATCAGCTTCATGTTAACTGCATTATCGTCTCTTGCTACCCAAGCCTGAAATACCTGAGAACCAGATATATCAGTGTTTGCTGCTGCATTAGTTAGGTACTCTGTGGAAGCGTCATCAAAATCCCAACCATCTCCTATTTTAGCTGCAGCGTAATCTGGTGCTGTGCCTGGAGCCATGTGATATTCATTAGAAGTACTATCGTTACCACTGTTACCGTGCCAAACTCCTTGATAACCATTGCTCCATACAGCCTCACTACCATAAGAAGCTAAATCTCTAGCTTGCGGTGTAGCTGTAGCGTTGTCCCCCCATAGATAAATAGTATCGTCTGCATCGTATTGTAAAGTTGGAATCTTAACGTGTACCTCTGCGAGACTATTCTCTGTATCCCATGTAACTATTTCATGTGCAAGTTGTGTTGTTCCCGCTTCGTCTGAGGAGAATCTAACGTCTGCTCCTCCGTTGTACATAGCAGTTATTTCTGCGTCTGATAAAGCTCTGTCCCAAATGGCTACATCATCCAAAGTGCCATCCAGCGGGAAAAAGCCGTCATACTGTCTAGCTAGGTTGAAAGTACCGTTAACATCTGTTGCACTTCCAGTCGCAGATTCTTCGTATTTTACCCCGTTAACAAATATCCCAAGTTTACCCGCCGCTGAGTCATATCTACCAACAATGTGATACCAATTATTGATTTGGAGGGCAGTCGGGTGGATTACGCTTGTGTCCGTCAGACCAGGCATATCAAAACGTGGTTTGTATGTGGTGGCACTTATAATTAACCTTTTGTTTCCAGTTGCAGATGACTTACTCATTAAATGATGCCAGTTAGCCAAAACATCTGGGTTAACCCAGCAACTCCATGTCTGTGAACCCGATATTTCTAAGTTCGCACAAGAAGCGTCTGCGACGGTTAGATAGTCACCTGCGGTGTCATCCGTTCTAACAAAGTCTGCACCATTACCAAACTTTGCTGCTGGGTATGAAGGGCCATCTGCCGTTGTCAAAGTATATCCATTACCAGAACTATCGGTTCCATCCGCTTCCAACCTCCAATAACCCTGTAAATTAGCGTCATTTAATAAATAGTTTGTGTTTATTTCCTGTCCCTGGGTATTGGTAAAAGTTCCAGCGGTAATTTCCGATTCAGTTATAAGTAATGGGATGTTGGTATGATCGGAAGAACCAGACACTTTCGTATTGTCTGTTGTTAGTTTTTCTAATGCTGTCCATCCAGTAGGGAATGCCATGTGTTAATTATACCTTTTTATAGCGTGGGAGTAGAGTCCTTGACCTGTTGTAGCTCCTCTTCTGTCCAGCCTGGAACAGGCCAGAATTTCTCTAGAAGCCATGACAGGGGCAAAATCTGTCCCTCAAAAGTGCTGTTGTAAAATACTTCTTTCGCTTTCTTCTTGGCCCTTCTTACTTGACTTCCGGGTAACTTGTATGGAAACCCAAAATCCCCTCCTTGAGTTCTAAACATATGTCCATAATAGGTGTCGTGGTTTATTACCACTCTCCCACCAGAAAGCCATGTTTTTACTGCCACTTCGATGCCTTGAGATCCCCAACTACCAAATGTTTCGCTATCGCAGATCTTCAATTCCCAATATTTGTCTCTAGTCATCATAAAACAAGACCCTTGTAAGGACATGGAGTCTGTTAAACCCTCTCTTTCTAGGGCCTCTAGATACTCATGTCTCTTATAGTATTCTCTAAAGTATTGAAAGTGTGGTTCTGAATCGAATCTATAAGCCCTGCTCTGTGGGTTGGTCTTAGCCACCCACATCATTTTTCTTCTTATCTTATCCGTCTTGCCACAATCAGGGCATTTATCTGGGGTTCTACCTTGGTAGGTCTTCCATCCGCAGTGATAACATTTCCAATCAAAAGCCCAAAGGTTTCTCATTATAGGGGCCATAGTGTAGTTATCCTTCATCTTAGCCATCATTTTTACATCAAAACCTTTGTCAAATGCACAATGAGCGTCAACCTTCATCACATACTTAGCCTCAGACAGCTTACAAGCCTCATTTGTGGCCTCTCTCTGTCCTACAGACACTGGGTGGTATATGATGGTCACTCTGTCGTCCTGAACGACTGGGGGGTCACTCCAGGCCCCGTCGAGCACTGCTATAATTTCGGTGTTACCTTCAATGTTCTCTAAGGCATTCTCTATAGTTTTTGCCAAAAATATTTCATTCCTAGATGGGATTAAGATGGATAGGTCGTATTTCATATATCCTCCAAGATACTTAGATCAACAGTATTGCTTGCAACCAAGGTTTCACTGAGACACCCCTTGTACCTGTAAATATATTTGAAGTGTTCTGGAATTCTCCTATAGCCATAGAATCTGTCTAATTCCTCCTCGGCATCATGCATTATAATGAAATCGGCGTTATCCTTTAACCTAATAGCATCTATATGTCTTCTCTTAGCTGGTTTGTGGTCTATTAAGACAACTCCCCAATGAGTATCGTCGATATCTGCTAGATTCCAATTGTCTATTTTTTCCACTTTGTGGTAATCGCTATGATATTGTCTATTTATTTCATAGTATTTAGGATCATTCTCATAAGATAGGATTTGTCTTTTCTCTTTAGCACACATCATGTCTATTAAAGGGGTGCTGTATTGTCCCATACCCATCTCTAAAACGGGCCCCTCGGATAGACTCAGGGCTCTAGATAGAACAGGCATATGGGTCCCCCCTAGATCATTGTCTTTAAAGTTAGGTGAATTAGGTGGTCGCCACAGATCCATAACATCGTTTACAGACCCCCATGGGTTTAGCCAATCTCCTCTAAGATTTCCTAGTTGTTTGTTGGGACCTGGTCTTCCTCCTGTTATATATCCTAGAGCGTGTTCGTGTGAGAAAACTACATTAGGATAAGCAGAGTAGTGTTCTTCTGTCTTTACTGGGGTCACACCAAGGTGTTTATCGTACCTACCTGGCTCACCGCAATATTTGTTATCGTATTCGGGATATTTGGCAAACCTTTCTTCCATAGCCTTAATGAATAGTTCTCTATTACATACCATTGAGTTAATAATCTTTCGTCTCCTCCAAGAGAAAACTAAAGGATCCGACCATGTAAAAAAGGAATATTTGTTCATCTCATAGGAGATAGTGTCACTCTTTGGCCTATGGTGGAAGTAGTCAGGTGAGTACAAAACGTCGTCTTCTGCCATTGCAATATACTCAGTCTTGGCTGCCTTGGCTCCAATTAGTATTTGCATAAACACATTCTTAAAAGATCTTCCTATATCCCCAACGCAGATGTTCTCTCCGAAATCCATGGGTTGGTGAGAGACAGAGATCAAAGGGGTATCTAGTATAGACTCCTTTAAGATTCTTCTAGTGTTCTCTACAAAGTAGGGATTGGTCTTGTCTAGGTGATTAGCCGTATAATAGATGACAGTGAGGTCACTATGAGTCTTCGGTTTGGCATGCTTCACAGTATTTTATCCTTCCCGTTGCCAAACTCACGCTTCTCTATCCTTTTTATTGTATTACAGTTTGCACATAATAGCTGATAACTATTTTCTCTATTCTCCATGACTTTTTTGTAAAAACCAATTACTTGTTTATTTCTATCTTTCCTACCACCACCATTAACATGGTCTATTTGCAAAGCTCTAATGTCGTCGAAACCACAATGCACACAAGCACCACCCAAATGGTCTAATACTTTTTTACGCCATTCTTTCCTGTAGACCTTATGTTTTGTTAACACCTTTAGTTTATTGTTATCGTAATATATCTTCTGTCTGGGATATTTTATCCCAGTTAAGTCGTCGTGTGTTTTAGGTTTAGCGTGTTTCATTTTTTATACCACCAACAGGGGTAGCCTTTCTTTTCTTTTAATAAATTCAATTCTACATCTAGTATATCTATCCATTCATCTACTGCGGACTTTACCCCGTACCTATCACCATCATCGTGGTAGTCGTGTCCCGCCACTATCCCTCCTTCTCTTACCTTATGGTGCCACTCTCTAATATCCTCAACTGTATGTTCATAGTCGTGGTTAGCGTCTATATAAACAAAGTCTAAGGAGCCGTCCTCAAACTCTTTAACCGCATCCATAGAATAGGCCTTAATCATGAAGCAATTGTCAAAAGGTTCTAGTCTGTCCTTAGCGTACTCATAAAACTTCTTTGGTGAGTTCTGATTAGCATAGGACTCCCAAGGATCAATAGAATATAGAGTTAGGTTTGGGACCTTCTGTAGTAAACACTTAGAGAACCTGCCTAGTTCCACACCTATTTCTGCACCTATAGTGTATCCGTTCTCTTCAAATAGCTTGGGAAAGTAGTCCCATCTCCTACCTTTTACTATATTCATATCTTTTTAAACTTGGCGTATTCCCTTCTGTCATGCGGATAAACCGTTATTGGCCCTTCCAACTTAAATCCGTAGCTCTCTATTAATGCAGTTAGTTCTGTAGGTGTCCACTCCTGAACATGGCGTTTTTCTAAACGTGCTCTCTTGATTGGGTTAACGACATACAGATAGTCTTCTAAGACCCTGTAAGCCTCTCTAAGAGCTTTTTCAGGTTCTTCTAGGTGTTCTAGCGTGTCACCAAATAACGCAGCAGAGAACGTACCATCATCCCAGGGGAGCTCATAAGCACTGCCTAATATTACGTTTGCTTCGTGTTCGTTGGCAAGTTTTACACCAGTAGGTTCATTATCTATACCAGTAAACCCCATTAAACCAGTAATAAGACCGTCTCCGGCCCCTATATCAAGTACGTTCTTTTCCTTTATCCAATCTTTGATTATCTGGACGTGTTTATATGTTTTGGTTGTGGGGTCTTCGTATTCTCTCCAATGGTAGTCACCTTTTTTGTCATATTTATCAAACCTCATATTTCTGGTATTCCTCGGGCCAACCAGGAACAGGGCCATATGTATCGGTGAATTTAGCTATTAACCATTCGATTGGGTATATTTGTTTGTGAAACATTGTTCCCATCTCCATCCATCCTAAGAAAGGATCTGGGTTGGGGTGGAATGTTCCTTTAGGTACAGGGTATCCTCTACCATACTTCTTACCTTTATGTAGGTGTGCGTACCAAGTAGCTTTGTTTCTAACTACCCTACCCCCTGATAACCAGCAGTTTAATCCTATTTCCAGAAACTCATTCCAGAAAGGCCCATACTGTTCTTCATTACAAAGCTCTAGTTCATAGAAATAATCCTTATGCATAAACCAACAGGAACCTTGTGCTGACATTAAATCAACGATATGTTCCTCTGGTAATGGATCTTTATTATTCAATTCTTTCCAGAGATCTCCGTGGAGTCCTCTTTTTCTACCATCTGCTAATTCCAAGTATGGGTATGTTAGATACATGTAGTCAATATCTGGTCTGCCGTCTTCGGTGAATACCCAAGCCTCTGGGTCTAGTCTCTTTCTTTTAGGTACAACTACCCAGTTCTTCTCGCAGTCTGCAACGAGCTTAACATCATAGCCCTCATCTAGCATACAATGGGCGTCAATTTTCATGATGTATTTACCTTTGGCTATAGCAACAGCTGAAGCAATCCCATTTCTCATGCCGTGGGATTTTCCTCTGTGGATAATATGTAATCTGTCGTCTTCTGGGAGTTCGTTGGGTTCGGTCCAATAACCATCTAATATAACAATAATCTCAATCTCTCCTCTGGCTTTCTCCAGTAAATCTTTTACCGTCTTGCCTAGGAAACGCTCATTTCTCGATGGTATTACTACTGATACAACGGGCATAAATTTATTATACACGAATTGTAGGGAGGTGCAAACTATGCTTCTATGTAGAGATAGACTGTAAACTCAACGTCAGCGTTATTCTGCTCGGCAGATGCCGTGACTGTTACTGTTACTGGTCCAACACATGGGATTCTAAGAGGTGTTTCCTCTGTAGCTCCAAATGCTTGGCTAATATCAAGAGTTGTTGAACTCTCGGCTAGGGAACCAACTTCATATATAGTGACGTTGTTTACGTCAGTTATTTTAACTGTGTAAGTATCTGAACCATCCAAAGCCCCTGCTGTGGAAGCAACACCTACTATAAATCCTGCTGGGATCTCTTGTGTAGCAGATGCAATAGCTGTACTTTCGTCAACTATGGTTAATGGAATCGCAATACTTTGTACTTTTGCCATATGTATATTATATCAGGTAAGGGGGAAAGGTTACACAATGGTTTTCTTATTCATCATCCTGGCGACCATCTTTGAGATCTCCATTATGTCATCATCACCAACGTCCTCTTTTTTCCTGTCGATCTGGGAGTTGTAATAATCAAGGAAAGTCATCATATCTTGGACACTATTGAAGTCCTCTAAATCAATCTTTCCTTTAGCTTCCATCTTTCCTTTTAGTTCTTTGAACTTGTGAGGTTTAGGCATCTGGGAAGCTCGTCTTTCCAGTCTGGGCTGCGTAAGCCACTAGGTTAGCGATCCAGAGCAAATCTACCATCTTATAATGAGATCCAACATGGTTGAAATCCACAAAGACGGGAATATCTAATTTTTTACATTTAATACAGAAGGACATATCGTCGTTTGTTATCATAGTACCGTCTTCTTTAAACATATCGTTGAATGGGCCCCCAAACTCTTCTACCACCCTCTCTATTACATCTCTTTTAATACACATTAATCCTGTACCCACAGCATCTACTTGTTTTACCCCGTCTCTAAACTCAAGTGGGTACTGCTTAAATCCTACTTCTTCTGGGAAGTTTTCTCCAAACTGATAGACATGGAAATGCACACCCCTCTCACTCCTGCCTGGGTAAACTCCTGCTATAACTGGTTTATCTTCGTCTAATAGGTCAAATGGGTTTATGTGCGGGGGGTTGTCGTCATCAACCATAAATAGATAGTCCCAATCTCCTTCTAAGAAGTCTTTAACTATCTGATTTCTGTTATTAGCAATTGGTCTTGCGGAGGGGAAGAATATGCGAAATTCGTAGTCTTTGGCCTTTTCCTGCATCCAGGCAAATAGGCTAGTTTCAAATCCGGTAATTGTTGTGCCTTGATTTAACACGTTTACCATTACTTTCTTTCTTGTCATGACTGAAGTATATCACCAAAGCCCCGTATGTTTCAACGAGGCTTTTGCATTCAGCGTTATGCGGATGGTGATGGGCTCTCTGAGCTTGATTCTGAAGAGCTTGTACTTAATGACGAGCTGGCAGAACTTGAGGCTGAGGAGCTGATTGAGCTAGAAGCAGAACTGGATACAGAACTACTAATAGATGCGGAAGCAGATTCTGAGCTACTTTCTGAACTAGATTCTGAGGCTGACTCGGAGGCCGACTCGGAACTAGAAGCGGAGGAGCTGACAGAACTACTTACAGAAGCTGATGCTGATTCAGAACTACTCTCGGAAGAGCTGACTGATGCAGATGAGCTTGCTGAGCTACTCTCTGAGCTGCTCACGGAAGCTGAAGAGCTTGCGGAACTGCTTATTGAAGAGCTCGCTGAAGAGCTGATAGATGAGCTTGCTGAATTGCTCAAAATATCTTGCCCTGTAATAGATCTAAATTCTAGTTCTACAACCATGTTTCTAAGGTCCGTAGTGGTTCCTGAGAAATCAAGGCCTACTCTATCACCCTCTTTAAACTTGGTGACGAAAGGAACTAGGTGTTTAGCTTTAGCTATGTCTACTGTATCAACTGTAACTACTGTACTTGCGGTGGATTCTAGATCGAAAGAAGAGGACAGAAGGTCATTACCTTCGGTTGATGTCTCTGTGTTTCTTAACTTCTCTACCATAAGGGTAGCGGTTGCTCCTGCTGCGACTGTGTGAACCTCCTTAATGGAGACCAATTCGCAATCTTCAGGGACTATTCCGATAACTACATCTGAGAAGCCATGGGACAATTGGTACCTAATAACAAAGCTATTTCTATGTGTTTCAACTATATTTCTTAATTTTATTGCCATATTTTTTCACCCCTTTCATTAGGGTAACTTTGTACTATTAGGCGTCTACTGGTCTAAACTGACAAGCAACGATCATTGTGTCTAAGGATGTTGTTGTTCCAGTCATATTAACTCCGACTCTGTCTCCAGCTTCGAATATATGAATGTTACTGGCTGTGACGATTGTTCCAGACTGTACGGTGTCTGCTGTGCCTTCTGCATCAATTGTTGCAGCAACCACCTGATCTCCTGTTCCGGATGTTTCTGTGCCCTGTAATCTTTCGATAGATACGGTACAAGTTTGTCCTGCGGCGGTTCCATGAACCTCTTTAACAGCTACTAATTGTGCCCTAACAGGCATTATCCCGATAACTTTATCAACCACAGTTGCGGACTGTAGGTCAGTTATTAGGAATGTGTCTCTTGCTTCTACGTCTAAGTTTCTTCTGTATATCATTTCTATTCACCTTCTTTCAATTTAAATACAATAACCCCCTCCACTAGGAAGGGGGCCATGTTTTGGATAGTTTACCCCTCTTGCGAGGATACTTCATTTATAGTTTGAATAAACTCTTAGATGTTTATTGAACGTCTCTAAGGAACGAGTGAGCTCTAGGACGATCTGTTACGAAGTCTGCGTACCAGTAAAGGACGGCTTCATAAGCATCGGAACCTGAAACTCTAGATAGAACTGCTCCATCTTTGTCCATCCAGGACCAGCTGTTCATTTGCATTATCTGCAAGTGATCTGTGTCTATGAAGAACAAAGTGTTAGGCATACAGTCTACGTCTGCAACTAAAGGTACTCCATTGATTTCTAATCCCTTGAAGCCACCATCTAGATCCATTGTGTTAACGTATCGCTTGTCGGCTACGACTAAAGCTGCGTAAGCATCTCTCATGTCGTGGTCACCGATAACCATTTTTACGCTACCACCGTTCTTCTCTACTGCTGAGAACCCTGCTTGAATCAATGGGAGGGTTAAGTCTCTCAAAGTTCCAGAGTTACTGTCATTAGTAAATGTAGAACACTTCCACCATGCGTAGGTACCTCTTGCGAGACCGTGCAAAGTGTTAACGTAGGTGTTGTCGTCGACAATACCCTTTAATCCCATCATTTCGTAGGATGTCAATGCCTCGTCTGTTGCGTTAGCTCTAGATACGATGTCATTGTCAGCTACGTCAGCGTTGATAGCTGCGGAGAGTGTTACTTCTGTGGAAGAGTCAACTGTAGATACAGTTAAGTCGTTACCTGAAGTTGTTAATGCTCCTGTTGCTGGGTCAAGAATGTCGATAAGCATACCCTCAAAGAAGTAGTTAGTACCGGGAGCGTCCAATGTCAATGTTGTACCTGTGCCAGGATCTCCGTTAATAACGGCTCTTGTACCTGTACCATCGTTATGAAGCTGGTAGTTAATGTCTTTCTTTAAGTCGCGTGTTACACCCTTAATTTCGGAATCTAGTGCCCTTACGATTGCTCCAGTGTCATTCCTAGAAGCAGCGATAGTAGGTCCGGAAACCTGGATTCTACCTCTGTTGTATTTAACAACACCATTAGGATTCAAGTAAGCTTGATTTCCTGCTGTTGGTAGTGCGGTTTCTGTACCTGCACCAATTCCTGAGTTTCTCTGGTAGTGAGCAACTGTTTGCCACTGTTTACCAGAAACGTCTCTTTCGTTTCGTTGTACCTTGTTTAAAAGTACTGTAGCACTTTCCAACTGTTCTCTTACCACTGGTAAGTAGTCAATCTTTAGTGCTTCATCGAAGTTTGTTAATGTTTGTGCCATGTTATTTTCACAACCTTTCTTATATGTTTAATTATTTGCTATGTTGTTGTTGGGAAAATAAGAGTTAGGTCCTCTTGATACGGTTAAAGGCGTTCTTGGCAGCTTCTTCAAAGTTTTTGGCTTTTTTACCAGCCGGTTTACCTGGTTCTGAGGTACCTGTACTTTCAGTTTTGACGGTGGAACCTTTACCCTTTATGGCGTCTTTTATCATGTTATCGTTTATAACATCTCTGTGCAATACACTATACGCAACTTCTGGGTCATAGATTTCTTTATCCATCATGAAAGCTAAAACATCGTCTTTGGCAAATTTGGGTAACCCATCTTTACCATCGTGTGTCTTTTCGGCAGCATCAAAACGGCTGTTCCATTCACGATCTTTCTCCTCACGGGCACGTTCAACTTCACGAGCTTGTTCATATGTTTTAATTGTGTTTAGGGCTATCTGACCGATGGCCTCTTTAACATTCGGATCAACATCTTTTAGGAGCTCGTTGCTGTCTAGGGCCTCTTGGGCCTGAACTTCCGCTCTCTTCTCCCTCTCAGCTGCTGTCTTTTCAAATTCAGACAACTTTTGAGATCTTTTTGTGAACTCTGAGTTTAGTTTTGAGTATTCACCCAAAAGCTCGTCTCCCGATAACTCCCTACCGTCTGGTAGTTTGTGTAGGTTGGACACCTCTTGTTCTGTTGTTTCCGACTGTTCCGGGGTGGCTTGCTGAGTATCTTCTGCGATTGTCTCAGTGCTTTCCTGGCCTTGGTCTAGTGTTTCGTCCATAATTTTTTATGACTGCCTTTCGGCTTGGTCAACATAAGTATAAGGATTTAACGACGTCGTGTCAAATGGTTCTATTTACCCGTACGACAGTAATTGCTTCACGAGCTTTCCTGGCTTCTTCTACCATTTCCCTATGTTCCGCTCTCATAAGGAGATCCCTTATATCAAGAAGTACATCTAGGTTTAGCCTGGCAGCCTTTGCCTCGCCTGATAAAATCATGGTTTCGTTTGCTATTTTTTCGTAATGTTCTCTTGGTTTCATATCTTTATTATATTTTAATCTGCTACTAGCACTATATCAAAACCCGCTGATACCCCTGCTATATCTGTGTCAGTGTCCATTCTCATTTCAACATCCGTCTTAGCTGAGAATACCTCTGGCTCCTCATAGACATGTTGAATATAAGATGTTCCTGTGACTGAAATGTTAGATAAGTGTTTTAGCTGAAATACCTGACCAAGTGGTCTGGCCTTTACCTCAATAGTATGCTGGCTGTCTCTTTTTGCACCTGCTGTCGAGGCGTACCAGTCTCTTATATATCCAGTGTACCCATCAGGGATAGTATAAATAGCCATTAAAGTCTGGTTGTTGCCGTTCTGTATTCTACCTCTTATTGTATTGGCTGTATTAGGTACACCTCCCGTTTGTGCTGAACCATTTGTTCTTATATAAACATCCCCTGCTAAGTCTGTAGCACCAACGTTCTTCATTCTAAAAACTCTGAGCAGGTCAGTCCCAGTTGCTGATATATCAACGTCGGTTGTACCATTTAATGTGATTGTTTGTGTTACCAAATCATAGTTTCCGTCTAATCCTTGGATCTCTATGTCTACCGTATCTGCCCCCGAGCTTGAAATAAGACCTATGTCCGCTGTGGCCGAATATGTGTAAAGCATGGGTGGGGACCCCGCAAATAAACTGTCATCCGCTGCGTCCCACACAGTAACAAAACCGTCTGCTACGTCAAAGTCAGGGGCCGCACCGAACTTATGAATGAATGTGGTCCCAGTAACGTCTCCTTTAGCAATAGCCAATCCACTCTCTGCGTCAGTAACCCGTAGGTTATTAGAGGAAGTAGCCCCAATGTTGATAAATCCTCCGCCGTTAGCCTTGGCTTTTAACACTGATGTGACAAGCTCTGCATCGTCATCATCAATGATAGCGTCAGCTATTCTGTGTGATGAAGGCTTGACGTTTGTATGTTTAAAAATAGTTTGCAATCTAAAGTATGTCTGACCCACAGCACCGTTTGTGTAGACCACACGAAAATACCTGAGAGCTGGTTGGAAAGAGAAGGTCTTACCAGAGGTTGCTGGAACTGTGAAGTAGTCTGTTCCGTCCCAATTAGTCCCATCTGGGGAGAACTGTACAGATAAACCGTCTGTTGCTGAGGCGTGACTAGCTTTTACACCCACTATGATAACTGACACATTAGTAATATCTTCCGCGGTTCCAGTAAATGCTATACCTGCATCTAATTTCGTTGAGGAGGAGTTAGCTGTGGAAATGTGCCCACCACTAACGACAGACAGTTCGCCGTCGTCATTTATAGTAGCTGTGTTACCACCACTGGTAAGTTCAGTGACTGTTCTTACCGCAGTTTCACTGTCGCTGTTTAAAACGAATTTATCGTGGGTTCTCTGATTAGTAAATGAAGCTAGTGCCATTAGACACCTCCGACACCGTGGAATTGCATTTCACCCTGAACGTGAGCCGCTAGGAACTGTTGTGCTTCAGGGGAGGCAGTCCTAAACATATCTGTTTTCATAAAATCTGTGTGGCTTTGTGTATGTTGAATATCAGCACCCTCAGTTGGTGGGACCTGTTCTCCCCCCATCATGGCCGCGTTTTCTTTGTCTGCTAACGCCGTCATATCTGCTCCGCCCTCTTGTGGGGCTTCTCCGCCCTGTCCTCTACCGGCAACAGCTAGGTCTAATTGTCCTTGTTCTAGTCTCTGTTCTTGTGCTTTCTGTGAAAGGTCTTCTGCATTTGGGAACTCGAATTGTCGTAACACTTCGCCACCATCTAAGGCCCCTATTTCTGCAAGCCTCATAATAGTTTCTCTCTTGGCTTCTTGCGTGTGTCCCAACCAAGATCCTATTTTAACGATTATCTCGTTATCCTTAGTTATTGTTGTTACGTCGTTTTCTAATTGTCCGTTTTCACCCTGTACCTTCACGAAGTTCTGTCCTTCTTCTGGCTCTGCTATTTTCATAACCCTAGAAGCTACATACTTGTCGGCGATTATATTTATGATTCTTTCTCCAACGACTGATAGGAAAGATTCTAATGCCTGAGTTAATCCAGTAAGGTTGTTAGCATCGGCAGCCTGTAGGGCTTCCAGCGTCTTTCCTGACCTGGCACCTGCTGGTAACCTACCTAAAGCAGCGTCATGGGCACCTAAAGTGTCTTCTATATATTGCCCTAATTCTCCAGAAAGGGAGTCAAACCCTGTAGGCAATGGGTTCATTGTCATCTGCTGGAAGTTTCTGCCTTTGTTTATCTCGATAATTTCTCCGGCCTCGTTTGAAACCACTCCGGCCCCATGGCCTTTGTCGGCAATGATTCTATAAACCAACGCCTGGTTAACGTACATTATCTTTTGTGAAAGGGATCTGTCTAAAGCTTTATTTAAAGGAATGGCGTCTGCCATCCAGGATCTCTGATATACCTTCAATGGGTTCATTGAGATCTGGAAGAAGATTAATGGGTACTCTCTCTCAGGTAGATCCTCTTCTCTTAGGACCTCACCGCCCGCATATGTGAATAGTTTTATGTTTCCACCCTTTTCGTTCTTCTCGTCGTCCCAAAGTAAGAACTCTTTAACGGTGGCCCTCTTAATAACCTTCTCTTCTTTCTCGCTGTTCTCTTTTCTAATAATCTTTGCTTTTAATCTTGAAACTGCTAATTCTTCGTCAGCCTTTACTTTATCTCTAGCCTTCTTGTTATATCTCTCGTCTACTGCGATAGAGGATAGTGTTCTTCTTGGGGTTTTTGCGGCAAAACTTGAAACAAGCCTTCCACCATATAGATAGGAGTTTTGGGCAATCCAAACGTCAAATGGATCGTGATTTCTTACACGAACCTGTCCTTGTCCGCCCTCTGCCTCCTCGTCCCAGTCTATCTCTACGATTCCAACTGAGGTGTTAAGTCCTGTGTCTACGACGCCATTAATCATAGCCTCTAGGTGTAGTTTTCTAAATATGGAGTCCATAACCTTACCTACTCTTCTGGCATTGGCTACTGTGTCTTGGTCTATGTCCCCTGGGGTAACGTCCCACTTTGGTCTGTCACCAGTAACATAGTTCTGTATAGCCCTCTTTGAAGAACGTATCTTGTTAACAACCATTCTAACCTCACCTCTTCTTTTAGGTGGGTTAGCTTCTAGTGTTTTAAGTGTGGTGTTGTAGGAAAGATAGTGTTTTCCGTCCTCGAACATACGGTTTAGGTACCACTCAAGGTCCATTTTCTCTCTGGCTGACTTGGCGTCTTCCAGTAAAGAGTCGCAATAAGAAATCTTCTCCTTATCGTCTAGTTTCTTCCATTCTTTCTTGTCTACTTTTATCATGTGTTATCTTTTGCCAAAAGCATTTCCTCTATAGAAATCTCCTCGATTGGAACTATCTCTTGTTCCGGCTCCTTCTCGGTATCTTCCGCTACAGTTTCAACGGCCTCTTTATATTCGACTACGTCCTTGCTCATTATCTTTAGAAGGTGTCTTTCTCTCTCCTTACCGAAAGAAATATCCTTATAAACTATGTAGGCTGTTTGAAGCACTATAATAAAAAGTAGTACAAAGTCCATATGTGTTAATTATACCCTAGTAGTTCTCACCCATAAAGGGATCAATAGGGCCTTTCTTTCTACTAGACTGTGTCTTTAGTAAGTCTTCAAAATAATTCCCCGATAGGCTTTGTGCCTGCTCCGGCGGGTCTGCTTCAAATCCTACCTCGTCCATGTCCGTCAAAGCATCGATCATATCATCTCTACGTCCTCTAGGAAACTTTAGTATTTGTTCTTCTAATTCAAACATATCTCTTTTAATGAAAACCTTACCCCTCTCAAATCTAGGCTGGAGGACTGACCTAATTCTCATCTGTTTTGTAACATGTCCCCTAGATTTAATCTCTACTAAAGGCAGGTATTTGTTCCTTCTATTTTCCTCGTCGTGAATTGGGGTCATAAGCCCCTGGGCCTGCCCGATTACCTCTATTGTCATCGAGAGTGGTTTCCATAAGGCATGAACCGAGAACAGTTGCTCTATAAGTTCTCCAACGGTCCACTGGCCGGTCCTGGCTTCTAGGACATACCAGTTATTTAATGAGTCTACCCCTACGGTTAGGATGCAGGACTCGTCTGCGTCAGCGTGTTGGCTTACTGCTGGGTCGCAGAGAGAGAATATATTTAAACTTTTCGGCAATTTTGTATCTTCGCCCTCTCCCCAATATTTAATCTGGTCTTTTTTAATTAAAGCACTCTCTTCGTCGACCGGGTCGTTCAAATAAAACGAGGAAAACACATAGGATCCCTGCAATTTTCTTAATTCATTTAACTTCTCCTCACTTAAAAGCTCTGGAAAGTACAAACTACCGTCTGGGTGGTATGCCCCCTTAATATAAACGTCAACTTCATCAGGCATTTTCTCTAAAATCCATGAATATAGCTCATAGTAGGACCAGCGTGTGCCAATTATTATCATTTCTCCATCGTAATCGAGTAAAGAAAAGGCCCGTTTCCACCAATCTATGACTTTATCTGACTGATACCTTGTAGCGGAGTTCTCTAGGTTGACCAAGTCGTCAGCTATTATCATACTATAGTGCCTAGAAACAAGGTTTCCTCCTACTCCTGCTGCTGAGACTGAGGGTTCTCTGACTGAAAGAGGTCGCCCTATAATTTCTATCTCATCTTCATTCCACTTCAAGGACTTGTCGTAAAATTCTCCATATAACTCAATAAGTTGGGGGTTTTTTCGTAAATGTTCTTTAATTTCACCCATAAAGTTCTGGGCGTTGGCTAAAGTTGCGTTAGCTACTAGTATCCTACTACCTCTATCCTCACAAAGTGCCTGTAGAGTCCTCCCAGCGGTAAAGAACGTGCTTTTAAAACACGCCCGCGGGACCAATATCATTTTAATTCGTTTTGTGGAGTTCTTGTACCAATCAGTCCACTCTCCATGGACATGGTCTACAAGGTACTTTTGGCGTCCGGGGTCCGATTCTATTATATATTTATTGAAATAATAGAGATCATCGAGCCCCTTGGCCTTCTTTTTTAATAATAAACTTTCATAGAGTTCGCGTTTACTCATCTAGTCCTTTTAAGGCGGTAATAAGCTCGTCCTTCTTCATTCCAGGCCTGAAAACTCCAGCCTTAGATCCTATGGCTACAAGGGTTTTCCAAGGAACTTTGTCATAGTCAACCTCAGACGTCGTTATATCTACTGGTTCTGAGGGTGTTTCGACCTTTGTCTCTCCGCCTGTGAACTCAACAAGTCCTAGGCCGTTTTTCTTTAGTGCATGGTCTGACTCCATTCCGTCTAGGATTCTTTTTTCTCCTGGTTGGAATATGAAGGTCTCTCCACCACATCTAAACTCTTTTACTTCATCGGTTGGGTTGTGTAACATTTTGGGCTTATATCTCATATTTATCACCATCCTTCACAGGTATAACTAAAAACATAGTTTCTCCAGTTCTCTTATTATAAACAGCTATAGGGAGGTCTCCAATATAGGAGTATATTCTCCTACTAAACTTTCTTATGTTTATCTTCTTTATTTTCTTTTTCATCTTTTTTGGCGGGCTCTGGTGTAGTAATTATGGATATTAGCCCAAATCTTGGACATGCTCCATTATTACAAAAAGGAGCGTCTTTTCCGCCGTCGAAGATGGCTACCGCTTGGACGGGCTCTTGACAGGCTATACAGTACATAACGAAAGTATACCATGTCATGACTTCGTAAAACAGAACTAGCCGCAGTCGAAACCGCAGCTAGGGAGCAGGTGATTTAATAAGTGCCTTCTAAAAGTGACTCTCATCTTTTCCGACTAAAGTATATCCCAAGGACCTCTAGGATTCCAGTTCTTGGTTTAGCCTTCGAATCTTCTCGTCTAATTCCTCTTCTGAGACATCTAAGGAGAGGTTTAGGGTCTTCTTTTCTACCTTTTGTGGGGCGTAAACCCCTAATATTTTGTTAATTTCTTGGATATAAGCAAGCCTAGTTCTATAGTCTACTGCTAGGTCCCCCCCTTTTATAACACTGGTGGCCTCTAAGCCCTCTTCTAATCGCTTTTCAACCTTGGAGTTAGGGCCGACTATCTGTTTCTCGTGAAGTCCATCCATTAGATACTTTCTAAATTCAGGTTTCGCAAAATTTTGGGAGGTCATTGATCTGGCTGAGTTTTCTGTGGTTACATTATAAAACTTCTTTGTGGACTCTACTGGGTTAGGCTTCTCGCCTTTTTTAATCTTCTCTACTATGTCTTCTGCTACTAGTTTTTGTTTTGCTGACAGGTTTTTCTTCATTTGTTTCCTATATAAACTACCAACAATATTATAACAGCTATATATATTATAGATGTTGCGAATAGTGTTCCGTTTTGTGCCATTGTTATAATCATTCTAATCTTAGTGTTAAATAGTAACTACATTTCTACTCCTAAACATTACTTTACTTTATCTCCATCCCGACTGGAACGGGCTTATGTGCTTTCAACAACCTAATGGCCATTTCAATAGCACCCTCATTCTCTTGTGGGCCCCCAAACTCGTCCATAAGGAATTTAGCTAGTATATCTACTTGTTCTTTTAGTGTTATGTTTTCTTTCATAATTTTCACCTCCTAAACATATAGAGCGAGGCAAAGTGACTTCATTGCCAAATATATCCCAACTGATATCACCTGTTGGTTAGCACACTCGCTCTACATACTCAGGAACATTATATCCTCACTGAAGCCTTACACTCCAGCCTAGCACGTTCTTCCTTCTCTTTATCTGTTGCCTTAAGACCACGTTTATTGTGTATCTCTAAGGCCTTTATTAGCTTTTGTATACTCCTAAACATCACCCCTGTTCCTCCGATAGGTATTGTTCACTTAACCAGTCTTCAAACGCGTTCCAACCTTCTAAACCAGCTGCAGGGTTGAACTCCTTATAAGCAGCACCCAGTTTTGAAGCAAACCCCTCTACCGCCTCTTTGCGTATTTGCTTCTCTAGGGGGCTTAGTTTACCTAAAATCTCATTTATAGCCATATCTGGTATATCGTCCCAAGCCTCTTTTATTATTTCTCTTATATCATTCATTTAATTCCCCTTCTTTTGACCTAGCTTCCTCTTCGGAGCTAAACCAATACTGTTTTTGTTTGTGTCCCTTCTTATCCTTTGTGACCTCAAATGTAGTTACACACCACTGACTGGCCTTCTTAACGTACTTAACTAAGATTCGCACTATAGGGCCCTTCTTCAGAATATATACCCTCGGATTTCTCGACACTAATTACCGTGGTTGTAGGTTCATCTATTTCTGCTATGGGTTGTATTCCCATGGCTTCTATCCCCATTTCATAAGCCCTAATAGAACCTGGAGTTGCGTTGGGGTCTAAAACATAAGCTACTGGTTTACCGAATCTTGTGATCATGACAGGCAAATCTAGCAGTTCTTCTTTTAAGTTCCTGGAGAATTTTCTAATTTTAACTTCTCGCATTGAGCTCCTTTAACATATCTCCTTTAAGTTGTTCTAATAAAAAGTCTAAATTGCCCTCATTATCTGGGTAAGGCCATACTTCTACCCAACCGAAAACCGAGTCTTTGCTTATACCTAGAAGCTTTTTAGCTAAATAATATTTTATATTTTTAATTCCCATGTCTTTATCTTACCCTATTGTCTGACTTATGTAAAGCTATAAAAATATTACATAATAGTGTGGGGGTTGATATAAATAACTACCAAATCCAGTCCCATCCCTACCTATCCCCCCCTACCTTTCCTTGCTGTGATAGCTTTGTTTAGTGTCAGTGAGGTGGTGGAGAACACGCATGCTAGAATGCTGATACTCTACTCTATATCTATATACACTCTTATACTTACCATTTACATTGTCTTTGAGGGTTCCATGCAGATAGTTGTGTTACCCAATCTGTTATGCGGGTAATATGCGGGATATATTAAGTCCCAATAAGTTGTATATCCCATTACTTCTATCTCTTTATAGTGTGTTTATGTTGTTTTTGAGGGTTTCTAGTGGTTTGGGGTGGAAAGCGAGGCTGTAGAATGCTCTCTAATCCATTTTTAAGCATATAGTGAGGGTGTAATGCCTTGGATGAATGCTGTTGTTGTAGGGTCTATCTAGTTCTACAAGTACCAAGAAAGTCCTTGACAATATGCGTGTACTATCTATACTAGGTATACAAGTAGTAAGTTATAGAGAGGTGGTGATTACTAATGAATGGATACAATGGATATAAGAACTACGAGACTTGGTTGGTAGCTGTACATATAGACAACACACAGGAGACACAGGAAGCCGCCAAAGGACTGGATCATGAGGAGTTGAAGACATACGTCTACAACATGGTAGACACAACAAGCCTATTTACTGCTGACCTAGCAAATAGCACGTTGGAGGAGGTTGACTTTAGGGAACTGGTGGAGACAATTAACGAGGGATAGAGTTGCAACTATAGAGTTGAAGTGTAGGTGTTAGGAGCAACTCCCTAGCACCTACTCAGAAAGATAGTATGAACAAAGAAGAAGTAGAAGGATTAATAGCTTGGTGGCTTGAAAGCTACGAGAGCCTACCAAACAAAAATACGGTGGAAGCTAAACAGATAGCGGGTGTTTTATCCTATTTAAACCAAAAGTGGGTGACACTATGAGAGATATTAAATTCAGAGCTTGGGATAAAGAGAATAAAGTAATGTACGACCTCGGTTATTTTGGGGATATATTCTTCGGAACAAACCATGAGGAGGAGTACGGTAACGACCTAACCAAGTATGAGGTAATGCAATACACAGGACTCAAAGACTCAAAAAGAACTGAGGAGTACCCAGAAGGTCAAGAGATATATGAGGGAGATATTGTTAAAGAAACAAATATAGAGGTAAGGGTAGAGGTAGTAGATAATATGGTCGAGTGGTTACAGCATGTTGGGTTCCTACAAGGTAGGGAACAATGGACAGAGGAAGACGTGGAAGTAATAGGCAACATATACGAGGATAGGCTATGAGAGAGTTACAACGTAAGAGATCTGATCTAGTGATGTTAAGGGGTCAGTTACAGCGTCAGAAAGCCTCTAAGGGGGTTCTGAGCCGCTTGACCCGTAAGATAGTAGAGGTAGATGCAAAGATATATAACAAAGTTAATTATGGGAGGTAAAATGAATATACTACATAGATTAAGATGGCTATTAGGCCTATATAACAAGGAGGGTGTGAAGCCTATGACTTTTGAGGCCTTTACAGAGGCTGAGAAGCTCAATGAGATGGCGTATTGGGATGATATTAATGCACAAGTTAACGATAGAGATATCGAGGAAGGTACAAATGAAGAGGCACTACATAATAAGGTTTAATGACCTAAGTAATGAGAAGCAAGAGGAAATACTTCTTGATCTAAGCAATGGGGCTATGGTTGATGCTGATTTAAAGACCTTGGTATTAGAGAATGTACACAAAGACGATGTTGTTGATGTATTAGAGGTATTAATCGAAAGGGCTACAGATAAGTCTTGGTGTGAATGGGAGGTAGTATTGGAATGAAAACCCCAAACGACTATAAAAAAGAGGCTAAGTTAATACTACAAGAGTGGGCGTACAGAGTTATGGTATTGGAAATGACACCAGAAAGGCTGGAGGAGACTAAGAAGCTTGGTGTTCCTATTGCCTTTAGCAGTCAGGAACTAGAGAACTTCATAGAGTCTATGGTTAAAGAGATACTAGATAGTGTAGCGTTGGAAGAGAAAGACATGGGGGGAGAAACCCATTGCAAGACCTGCGCGGGACATATAGCTGCTGGAGAATGTGACTGTAGCGGGCACAACAAAGCAGTAGCCGAACAAAGAAAGTTACATGAGGAGGTATTAGAATGAAGTTATTTATAGCAATAGTTATAGCAAATGCCTTGTGTTACCTATTAGGTAGGTGCAATCGTGATTGAATCTATCCTGATAGTGGTAGGGTGTGTGTCATTCCTATGGTTTATGGGTGGGAAAGGTTGACACCACGCCGAAACACTGTAATATAGGTTATACAAGTTATGAAAGGTATTTATGACAGTAGTTACTAAAACAAAGCGTAATACAGAGATACACAAGAAGAAAGAGGCCGGTACTACCTACCGACAGCTTTCTGTTGACTATAATCTGTCTATTAAACGTCTGCAAGACATAGTTAATAGAGAACGTAATAAATTATTAAAGGACAAATAATGGCTGAAGCAAAAAAGAAGGTGACGCATACAGAGGCACCAGCAAGCGTAACATATAGTTTAACTAGCCCCAAGGGATTGGGTGTTCTATTCACAGTGAGGAATGAAGACTCTAAGGAGTTATTGCAAGAGATGATAACAATAGAAGAGAGTCTAATGGATCTAGGATACACAAAACAAGTTAGATCATACGGGGGTGGCAAAGCTAAAGCACCTGTTAAGTATGTAGAGGGTAAGATGTGCCCTAAGGACGGTGGTAAGCTCTTGGACAAAACCACAAAGATGGGTAAGAGTTTCCATGAGTGTGAGAACCGTAAATATGACTTCACTACCAAGCAAACAAGTGGTTGTGACTTCATTGACTGGTTAGACAGCGGTACAGCAGCTCCTACAGGTGGTAGCGATGCCCCTGCAACCGAGGCCCAAATGAGAGTATTAAAAGAAAAGGGCTTGTGGGAAGAGGGAATGAACAAAGTGAAAGCATCTGAGGTTATTGGTGGGGTACTAGGTAAATGATTAAGATAGAAACAAAAGCCAATAAGGTAGTAATGTGGACACTCCTATCTTGGAGCTTATACCAAGTATTCTTAGTTAGTTTCTGGATTGGTATCCTTATAGGAGAACTGATTAAATGAGTGCCTCTCCAGTGCCAACAATAAAAAAGGAAGAATACGAGGATGAGGTAGACTTCTTTGAGGCCATGAAGGCTGTGGTTGACGGTAAAAGAGTCACCAAGGCTGAGTGGGAAGACATACACCAGTGTGTTTACCTCGCTGATGAGTACCTAAAGATTCATATAGACAACAAAGTATCTAACTTTACGGTTAGGCTCCCTGATATGTTAGGGGAGGATTGGATTGTTCTGTGAGTCTCATCACCGTTGATCCTAAAGAGATAGCACTGTTAGCTGAAGAGGGCGACAAGTTCGTCTTTAAAGCGGAAGCCGAAGACCATTTAATCAAGTTATTAGAGGCTCAAAAGATGATCGAAGAGGCTGTAGACAGTGTAAAGAAGGGTATAGCCCAAGCGGGCGAGAGTGTTAACCCTAACTTCAAGGGGGTCATCGGTGATAAAGTTAGATGTACATACCGTCAATACGGTAAGAAGTACAAGTTCGTATTAAACAAGAGAGAGGAGTTAGAGCCATTCCTTATAGAGAAGGTGTGGTACAACATAGATACCGGCAAGGTAGAAGAGTACCTTAAAGAGGTAGGGGAGCTACCAGACGGCATTTATGAGGCTGACAGAGACCACCAACTATCAATTTCCTATAAGGCCGATGAGTAAGAGACTTTGTAAGTGTGGGGCCGATATATCCCACCGACACGTTAAAACGATATGGTGTATGGATTGTAGTGTCGAAAGATCCAAAGAAAGAGCTAGAAAACAACATGAAAAAAATAAGACTATCACATAGTTTGATGTATTTATGGGAGCGTGGAGACGTTGATGGTGCAGTTAGTACCTATTGTCGCCTTGACCGTCCCATTACCCGTCAGATGAAAGAGGGTAGAGAAATACACCAAGAAATAGAAGAGCATATAGGTAAATATAATACCTTTCCTGAGTGGTTCTTTGATGCCGAGTTGAAACTACCACAGCCGGAGAGGGAGGTAGTAGTCAAATACAACGAGATGTTTGATATAAAAGGGATCTTTGACTGCATGGACGTGAGTACCAATACCTTATATGAGTTCAAAACGGGAGTGTCAAACTCCTTGGAACACGCCAGAACATACCAAATACCGCTCTACTTTTTTATAGCAGAACTTGCTAATATAGATGTTGATAAAGCCTACGTTATTAGGTGGGACCAGTACAATAAGAAAACAGACTGGTGCATAGTACATAATTCAGAGAAGTTGCGAGAGAAGGGTAAAAATCTAGTGGACTCGGTGGGTCCTGAGATCTATGCCTTCTTCGAGCAAGAGGGGATAATATGATTAAGCCAGTAGCAGATTACATTTTAATAGAACCAATAGAAAAAGACGGGGCATTAATAATGCCTGAGACATCCAAAGAGGTACCAACAGAAGGTAAGGTTGTCTCAATGGGTATGAAGTTGAGCCTCAGTATAAACCCCACAGACCGGGGCTTCCCCACCGTACTAAATGAAGGCGACGTCGTTATTTACAAGAAGTGGGAAGGCACTGAGGTAGAAGACAAAGGCAAGAAGTATATTTTAATTCAAGAGGAACATATCCTCGCAACAAAGGAGTAATATGCCCAAAGACATTATTTACGATGAAGAAGTTTTAAAGAAGTTTAGATCCGGTGTGAGTAGAGTAGCCCGTGCTGTAATACCTACACTAGGGGGCAAGGGAAGACCAGTAGCCATAGATAAAGGCTTTGGTGCTCCTGAGATGGCTGATGACGGGTTTACTGTCGCAGACAATATAGACCTTGCAGACAGACACGAGAACATGGCAGCCCAATTAACATTGGAGGGTGCTGCTAAAACCAACAAAGAGGTTGGGGATGGTACAGCTTCTACGGTTACATTGATTGAGGCTATCATGGATCTTGGTGTACAAGAGGTAAACGCTGGTAAGAACCCAATGATCTTAAAGGGTGAGCTAAAGAACGCTGTTAAGAAGGTCACTGACCACATTGAGAAAACAGCCATTCCTATATCAACAAAAGAAGAAAAGGCTCAAGTAGCCACAGTATCCGCCAAGGATGCAGAGATTGGCGAAATGATTGCCGATGCTATGGAGAAGGTAGGAGACACTGGGGTTATTACTGTAGATGAGTCCCAAGGCTTTGGGATGGAGCTTGAGTATAAAGAAGGTATGCAGTTCCAAAGAGGATACCTATCCCCCTACTTTATTACAGACCCTGATAAGAAAACCGCCGAAATTAATGACCCTTATATATTGGTAACGGATATTGGTATTGGTAACGCACCTGAGCTTATGACTATGTTAGAGGGGTTTCTAAAGACCTCAAACGACATCGTAGTTATCGCAGAGAGCATCGAAGAAGAGGCTCTAGCGGTACTTGTAGTCAATAAGATCAGGGGTAAAATAAAGTCTCTCGCCATTAAAGCACCGGGAGCAAGACAAACCAAGCGTCAAACACTAGAAGATATCTGTATCCTAACAGGAGCAACTCTTATTACGGAGGAAGCTGGGGGTAAGATTGAAGCTGTAACAGTAAAAGACCTAGGTCGTGCTGATAGGGTGATCTCTACAGAAGAAGACACCATCATTGTAGGTGGTAAGGGGGATAAGAAGGAGATCGATAACAGAATTGAAAGATTAACCAAAGAAGTAAAAGCAGAGAAAACCGACTATGCCCGCGAAAAGGTAGCCGAAAGGTTAGCCCGTTTAGCAGGTGGTGTGGCCGTTATTTCAGTTGGGGCGGCAACAGAATCAGAATTAAAAGAAAAGAAATTAAGGGTAGAGGACGCGGTCAATGCTACAAAAGCTGCTGTGGACAAAGGTGTTGTGGCCGGAGGGGGACTAGCCCTATGGAACGCATCAAGAGAACTCAAGGAAGATGACACCGGCTCAATAATCATCAGAGAAGCTATCAAGGTACCTTTGGTTAGAATCCTAGAGAATGCTGGTATCGAAGGCCGAGACTGGTGGAAGTTCTGGGAAGAAGATCTCTTAGACACCACATTAGAACGAGTTGGGGGTGCCTACGGAGTCGATGTTATCAAGATGCAGCATGCGGACATGTTAGACGAGGGTATTGTAGACCCTGCTAAGGCTGTGTGTTCAGAGTTAAAGAACGCTGAGTCAGTAGCTACTTTGTTATTAACCACTAGCTGTGCAATAACTGACCTGCCAGATGAGAAAAAAGAAAACTAAAAGAAAACAACTAGAGACCAAGCTGGATAAATTGTGGAAAAGTAGTGGAAAAGAGGACGCAGTGTGTGAGATCTGTACCACCCTACCTAAGTCGGAAAGGGTGAACTACAGCCAACTACACCCCCACCACATCATAGGCCGTAAGGCCAAGGGGACCAAGTGGGACGTACGAAATAGATTGTGGGTATGTCCTACCCATCACACCATGGGGATCCCTAATAACTGCGTAGAATTCAATTTAGGGGGTTGGTTCTGGGGTGCTGAGGACGATTGGTTAGGTAACCATCGACCAGAAGATAAAGAATACCTTACAGAGAAGAAGTCTATACCCTACACCCAATGGACAATAGAAGAATTAGAAAATTTAGTAAAGGAGTTTGAATGAACATACTTATAACAGGTATATCAGGAACTTTGGGAACAGAGTTCGCCAAATATCTATCTCCACACCATTTAGTGGTGGGTATAGATCACAGTGAAGAGAACGTAGCTAGATTTAAGAGGGAATTCCCAGACATAAAGGTCTATCTCAAGGACTTTAACTACTGGGACTTTAGCCTTTACCCAATGGATTTAGTTATCCACTGTGCAGCACATAAGCACGTTAACCTAGGGGAAGAGTATCCACATGACTTCGTTAAGAACAACGTGATAAAGACAGCGGAATTATTTGAGAACGCCTACGATAACGGGGTAGATATACTATTTATATCAACTGACAAGGCTGTGGAGCCAACCTCCGTATACGGGTATACCAAAGCACTGGGAGAGGCCCTTTGCCATCAATATGACGGGTCCTTTGCACGACTAGGAAACATACTAAACTCCAATGGGAGTGTGCTTCCCATCTGGGAAAAGGCAATAAAAGAAGGTTCTCCCGTAAAGATAACTGATCCGGACATGATACGTTACTACATTGATGCCTCTGAGGCCGTAGAACAGATCTGGGAGGGTTTTCTATTCGGAAATGAGGTTATTATACCTATATGCGATAAACTGTCTCTAATCCAGCTTTTTGGTCAACTTGTAAACAAGATGGGCGTTGATACAGAGGATGTTGAAGTTGAGATTATCGGTAGGAGGCCCGGTGAGAAGTTCGAAGAGAAGTTAACATGGGATGGGGAGGTGTATTAAACTGAAAGATAACATTAAGATAGCAATTATAATAGCTTTAGGATTAGCTTTGGCAACTTTTATTTACTCCGATGGGGTTACTAAGAGACAAGAGGCTAGATTCGAGAAGGACCGTCGTGATGAAATGCAAGCTGAGATAGATCTTATTGACTGTGAAGCTGACGCTTTCACCGCCTACGATTCTTGGTGGGACAGAGAGTGTGAGGACAAAGGCTTAGGTGTGGACTGTTCACTACCTAGTTACAACGCAGATCGTCTTCAAGAGTCTTATGAGAGTGATTTAGATAGATGTTATAGGTAAAATTTACAAAAGCTCTTGCGAATTTGCGAGAGCTAATGTAATATTATTCTACTGTGAATATGCCCATATTATACAATCAAACCGCAAATACTACAACCACCGCAACAGGTGGTATTTTTGTTGCCTGAATCTTGGGGTTACTGACTCCAGTATCCAGTAAACAAAGGTTGTAAGTCCGCAGGCGTGTCACCAAGATATACTTTGGAAGGACCCTAGTGAAACTTCACAAGTGGCTGGCCTTTGCAAACTGGAATTTGCCAAAATTTTTAGATGGATTGTTAGAGTTAATATGTCCATTAACTTTAAGAACCTGTCTACAATAGATAGGCCTCATTCAGTATACGGATACCTCAATCATATGATTAGGAAACGGCTACGAATAGGATATGTCTCCGGGAGGGGGATTTAGGGGGAGGTCGTTAATCCTAGCGTATCTCATAGTTCCCCAGGGTTTTACCCTATAACTACATAGAAATAACGACATTGAAGGGGTGTTAGAAATAACGACGTCTATAAATATGGAATTGTGCTTAAACTGTAATGAAATAATTGAAGGAATACTAAACAAATGTCCACATTGCGGGTTTTGTTTAATCTGTCTATGAGCCAAGAAGAATCTTTAAAGATAACAGGGATGAAAATCCGAACGGCAAAAAATGGTAAAGCTGTTACTAGAGCTATGCAAGCCCACATGGAAGCTTTCTTTCCCAAGTCTAAGAATAAAACTACTGAGGTTGATCCCACTTTAATTTTTAATGGTGGTGTTATTTAACGTACTACTCCACGGCCACTTACAGGTGCCTGTGACCAGGTACCACAATCCAAACACACATACCTCTGCTGTTTAGAAGCCCTTGTAGGGGCGAAGCCTCTCTTGTGTAGGTTGTCACTATTACACACGGGGCAGTTATATTGTGTATCCATATAGATGTTGTAGTTAGGGTGGTTGTTCATCCAAGGTCTAAGCTCCATATATACGTCCTCAAGTAGAGTAATATCCCTTTTATTGTAAAGTTTCATTTTCTTCCAGGCTTTAGGGTCGTCATCAACAGCACACCCTTTCCATAACTCCCATCCCCCTGTTTCTATCTTACCCCCTAATCCTAAGGTATGACCCAGGTCGTCTAGCTTATTAGATGTAAATTTGAAATATCGTCGGGCAACTTTTAGTGTGTCTATACTTTTAAACGGTTTAGGTGGTGAAAACCCATGGAAGGCAAAGCGGGCCTGTGCTTTCTTTATATCGAATGCATCTCCATTGTGGGATATGAGTACGTCAGCCTCATCAAAAAGCTCCCACAGCTCCTTACAGAGCCTCTTATCATTAGTCTTATCGTTCTTGTAACCTTTGTAATCGGGGAGTGCCTTAACATAGGACTTCTTTTCACCGAGCCATTTGTAGGCGAACGTGAGCATGTACCACTCTTTCTCGAAGCTGATAACATTTTGTTCGTATTTCCCCCAAACGTAGGCTAGATTAGCCATCGTCTCGATGTCAAAAACTAAAACCTTTGGCAGGTCAGGCATGCAAAGATTATACCACTTTTATAATAGATGTGTCGGGGTACTTGCATAAGTGTTAAAACACATATAAACTATACTATACCTCTGAAAAGAGAGGGCCAATCTAAGCTGTCGGGTGACATTCTTAAACTGGCCTACTCGTAACCTCTTCGTTTGAAGGGGCGGTGTCGGATCAATCGAGCTGCATACGCATTCTGGTTAGCAAATTTCTTTCTACCAGCCTTGCGATGTATCTCAGATAATCTTTCATGTCTTTTTGCATGACACGGTCTACACACCAATACACCGTTACTGGGATCATCCTTTCCGCCTTCGCTTGTTGGAACTATGTGGTGACACTCAAGCATAGCAAAGTTAGGATGACCCCATTTCACTCCACAATCTCGACACTTGGCCCCCCCTCGCCCGAAGATAATCTTCCGAACGACCTTTGGAAAGCCCAATGATCACCTCCTTTATACAGCTTTTCCTCTCATATTCTTAGAGAGAATAGTGTATTTGGCTGCTTTTAGTTCTCCGATGAATTTGTCGAATTTCTCAAAAGCATCCGCCGAATCAACACCCTTAAATGAACGGGTGATCTTCACTATCCCAACGGTTCTGGGATGAGTGGCTGATATTTTTGCCGTTAGTAAGAATTTTACTTCCGACATCGTAACCTCCTTTGGTTAGCCTACCCAGTATCCGACTGATACTTGGGTGCGTATTTTACTTCCGTCTGCTGTCATGGCCCTTATGTAAGCGTTTTGCCTAGCATGGGCTATTTCTACGGTGGAAGCCCTGAAGTATTTATTCAGGGTTAAAACCGCCTTACGGGGGGTTACCAAAACCAAGGTCAACTTGATACGGTAACGCATCTTGTACCTCCTTTGTCTACTAGACTGTTATTTGACGAGTTTAGCTTTAACGGCAGGGACGGCTTCTTGAATGAATACTATAGCAAGGTTGATAACCCCGACTAAGTAATCTGCAAGTGCACTGTCCTCTAGCATTCCCAGTTCAACGGAAATGGCTTTTAATGTGTAGGATACGAAAACATACACAAATACCTTAGCTGTCTTTGGAAGTTTGTTCCAAGTAGTTTTTAATATATCAGCTACTATTTTTAAGAATTCTTTTACTTTTTTCATAAATTCACCCCTTTCTAAATATCTTGGTCCAAATAAATTCGAACCAACCAATTTCTTTTACCTTTCTCTTAACCTCAATTTTCAAATCTGAGATAGTTTCGTCTCTCTTTAACACCAATTCCCTCTCTTTTTTCAAATTTTCATCCAAATCGCCTATTTTTAGGTCATTTTCTACCACATAGTTAGCATGCACGTCTTTGAAGGCCGTATATTCGTCTCTAATCAACTTTAACTGCTGGGTGGCATCATCAGTCCCCTTGCGTGCTGAAATGAGCTGTACGGTCAATTCCTGGCCCTGTTTTTGTTGCTGGTCTATAATTTTGTCTTTAGCAGCAATCTTTTCGACATGTTCAGACCTTTCGTCCTCTACTTTCTCTTTTAAGTCAAAAACTTGTTGAGTTAACCTCGCAATTTCATCCAAAGGATCTTGTGGATTATTCAAACTCTCAACCCACTCTATTTGATTCTTATTAAATGGATCTATATACCCCGCGTAACCATTCCCTCTATCTCTTGGTTTGGGGAATACACCAAAATGTAAGTGGGGTCCTGTGGAGTTTCCTGTGTTACCAGATTCTCCTATTAAATCTCCTGCGGTTACCTTTGACCCTACGGACAAAGGAGACAAAACCCTCATGTGTGCGTATAGGACACCGCACTCGTCATTTTCTATTTTTATGTACTTTCCATAACCACTTGTGTCATTTTCTACTTCTATTATCTTCCCATTTATACAGGAGTATAGGTTGGTCCCGGTTGCGGTACCGTAGTCAATTCCGTTGTGGCCCAGCATCCCAAAAGGGGCATACCAGTCTGGATTCTCGCCAAAGCCTTGAGTTAAAGGGAAGTCCCCCTCAAAGAGATCTTTTTGGAGTTTTATCATGTGTTAATTATATCAATTTAATAATGGATTTGTTTAAAATTACGGTTGAAGGCCCATGTGGATCATTATTTTTACCTGTCTGTCCACTACCACATCGAGCTTACCCTCTATGGTGTCGTCTCTTCTCTCCTGAGCTTGAACCTGACTATCTATTTTAGCCCCCCATACAACTACAGTTACAGCTAGCGTAAATAGCCCTAACCAGAATCTTAATTCACCTTTTGTAAGCACGTCCTTCATATACTTTAATTATACAGCACTATGGGCGGCTGTAGTACCTCCATTCGGGCATTGCGTTGATCATGTCTATGTAATTCTGCGGATTCGGCATGTGGGCCTCGTACCTTTTCTTGCCGGGGCGGCCTTCTCTGTCAAACTGCATAAAATGTAATAAAGTCTGGGTATCAAAGTCCTCATATTTAAATGATTCTTCATCCATTCCCATATTCGTTGAGATGATATCCCGTAGTGTCTCGTCATAGGCCCTGGCGTTGTCAGATAAGTCGCCGTAATCTAGTAATTGGTTATTCCTCATAAGACCTACTGGGTTATCTTTGGGCTGTCTCCCACTCTCTATGGCCCATTGTGACGCGGATAGTTCCTCTGGTATACCTAATTTGTTAGTTAAAGGCAACCAGGCACTCTCTAAATAGTTTCTAACATCTGGTCTCACATCGTCTTTTAGCTGTTGTTTTGTCCACTCAGCGTAAGGATTGTCGGGACTTGTAACTCTTCTTGTTCCTATATCTTCTGATTGGGGCCGTACTCCCTCATTAAATTTTGCCGCCGCTTCTGGATCTACTAGATCTGGTAGAGGCTCTGGCTCTCTGTCAAAGGACTTGCTTATGGTTTTACTCCCAAACAAGGAGCTTAGGAAGCCTTCTTTTGGTTCCTCTGCCTTAGCCTGTACTCTCTCTTGTGCCTCTTGCTGTTGGGCACCTAGAACTTCTCTAGGCTCTCCGGCCAAAGGACGTATCAGTTCTCGTGGTTCCTCTTCCTCACCGAATAATTTTCTTAGCCATTCAGGTAACATTATCTTACCTTAGCCTTTCCAAATATACTTGTCTCATAAAGGACTCCCTTATCTCTGAGTTCTCCCTGTAATTCTTTTAATAAATCTTTCTGTCTATATTCTCTCTGTTGTTCAATGTCAAAAGAACCTTCTAATTTCTTTGACTTAATACCAAACAGTTGCTCCAATGAGGTTACGCCCGCTGTCTTATCCCCCTCGGCAAGCCTTGTACCAGTGAATAAGAACCTCCCAGCCATTGCTGTAAGTAGATGCCATCTAACTGGATCGGCAACTTTTGTTTTTTCGTTATATCCTACGGCGTTCTTTATAATCTTGGGTGCTTTGGCAAACCCTTTAGGCGGTCTGTTGGATTGGTCCAGGGGCCTATCAAAGAAGAAGTTCTTGTTAGTTATTAATTCCAAAGGTACCTTGATGAAAGGGCTCATTAAGCTTGTGATGTCGGCCTTGTTGAGTTTGTTTATGTCTCCCACAGGAAGTCCTAGGTTATAGAGGATTCTAGGAACTCCGTCCTTCTCCCCCGCCTTAATAACGAAACCTTCCTTCATATAGTCTGGTAGTGCCTCTACATCTATATCACCTTTAGCTGTCCTGCCAACCTTACCTAGGGCGGAGAACTTACCTGGCTGTGCAATTAATTGTTCAAATTGTAATGGGATGTTCTTCCTTGTCCATGTATAGAAAGGGACTATTCTTCTCATGACGTTTCTTTCAAATGGTGTAAAGGCTTCTGGTGCATAGTCAAAGTGGAATTTAAATACCTTCTTTGTAGCGTCAGCGAATGTGTCCCCTTTATGTAGTGAGTCTAATAGGAGTGTTCCTCTAAGGCGAGTTTCAATGGCGTTCATTACATTTTCTGGCCCTTTAGATACCAGCCTACCAACTTTACCTGTCTTACCTGCCTTGGCAACATCTGTGGTTTTGTCTACAGTGGCAGCGATATCTAAGAACCCCTGACCCCCAACAATACCCCTTTGACTCATAAGCTCTAATAGAGATTTGTATGTTTGTTTCCTACCAGCTATATCTAGTTGCTTTCCACCTATCATGATAGCTTCGTCTGCACCTCTGGCTAGTTTCTCTGCCTGTGCGTATCTAGCAGGATTCTTTACTCCCGCTAAGAAGTTGTTAAACATACCACCCATCATGTTTCTGCCGTGGAATGCTGGGAAGAACCCTGTTACGGATTTCTTCCAAAAGTTTAAGGCCTTGTCGTAGTTCTGTGCCAACTCATTAGTGGCTTTGTCGTTTATAAATAACTTGTTCATGGCCTTTAGCTCTTCCGCTATGGCCTCTGGTACATATCTTTCCCCTACACCCTCAGCTAAATCCCCGCCAAGTTTGTTTAGTTTTTCTAAATCGTCGCCAAAAAATTTAAGAGCGTCACTTGGGGTCTTAACATAGTGTACCCCGTCTTGAATGATCTTGTTCCCAAACTTTGAACCGCCCTTACCTAACAGGCCTTCTGCGGTATCGCCAAATACTTTCTCAGCATCTGTTACGATTCCCTTATGTGTTAGGGCTCTGAGGCTGGACTTCTTTCTAACTGTAAATGCTTTTAAGGCGTCTTCTTCAAATAGGTCAAATGGCTCTACTCCGGCCTTTTCCAATAGTTCTCGGTAACTCTTGTTCACCTCTACTGCGGAACCTTCTAACTTTCTACCCTTTTTAAAACCTAGTTTTGTAGGATCGAAACCACCATCCACACCCTTGAAGAACTTTCTTGCTTCTGGTGTTAGGACGTGAGCCATATAGTTATCTATGTTACTTTTAATAAGACCTGCGGATGCTTCTTCCCCAAACATGTCTTTGAAACCCTTTTGTAGATATTCGCCTACTGGTTTTAGTTGTTCTGGTAGTGCTTCCAGGGATCCTGATTCTAACGCTTCTCCTACGAGTCTTCCTGCGTCCTCTGTCTTTGCTACCTCTGGTGTGATGAGTTTTCTTAAACCTTCTTCTGCTTCCCCTTCTAGGAAACGTCCCTTCTTTAGACTGACGTCAAAGGCCTCTTTGACCTTGGCACCCTCTTTGAATCCGCCCTTCTCTAAACCGGCCAGGGGGTCAAACGCTTTTCTAGCAAGAGCTGCGGCCTCGTCGGCACCAGCAACTACTTTACCTACGACTGGGGCCTTTCTTAGGGCCTTACCAATCTTACCTGTTTTACCTACACCTTTAGCCACCTTACCGGCAACCTTCTTTCCACCTTTAGCAAGGAATCCACCAAAATAAGTTGTGGGGTCAAGGAATATATCTCCGGCAAGACCGCCTATTCTGGCAGCAGCACTGTCTTCTTTTACTCCAAATTCTTGTTCCAGGATATCTTCGTATGTGGGGGCGTCTGTTAGACCTTTCCCTGAGATTCTCTCCCCGGAAACCTTAGTCTGTTTCTTTAAAGCCTCACCAAATCCTTCCCCTCTAAGAAGACTTTGGGCGAGTGGTGCTGTTTCGAAGGTGCTTAGAGCACCAAATATTTTATTTAAAAGTGAGACTTTTGGTTTGGGCTCTTCTACGGGGACACCTTCTTCTCTAGCAAGGTCTAGAAGGCTTTCTATCTTCTCTTGTGACTCTCCCTTTTGTTTCTTGAGGTTATCGGCAATAATTCCCATTTTACCTCCTTAACTAAGGGTTCCTCTTTTTAAACTCCTTAAATTGTTCTTCGAGTTCTGGTGGTACTACCCCTGTTTTTAGATAGGATTCAAGGGCTGCCGGAGTCTGAGGTAAGCCTGTTTTAGGAGTTACCAAACTGTTTACTGATTCTCTTCTGAAACTTCTAGTGGCTTGCCTCCCCGCTGTGGCTGGGTCTACAGAGATAGGATATACCAATGCTAATTGTTCCATAGCTTCGTCTACTGTCATAGCACCGTCTCTAACGGCTCCTGATAAGGCTATAACGTCTTCTTTAAAGCCGGGGATATCTGCACCCTCTGTTTCTTCCAGTGCTGTTAGGTATGTTCGATATCTAGAGCCGAAGTCTGCTGAGTCTTCTGCTGTGCCTGGGGCTGTCTTATCCGCCTGTTGTGCAGAGAACCTTCTTTCAGCTAGTTCGTTCTCTATTCTTCTTTGTTCTTCATCAGACTGGAACTTCAACATCTCCAGTGCATCTTGTGCCTGTTGTGCCTCGGATTCTGCCTCAGCCCTCTTTCTCTTGGCTTGTGCCAAAAGTGAGTTTGCTTCTGCTTCTATGACGCCTGCTAAATCCCCTTCTTGCTGGGTTAATGCTGTGGCTTGTGTGCCCAGTGTTCCTAGGTTTTGTGCCCTTTGTCTTGATGTTAAAAAGTCTACACTTGTAGGGTCTACTATGTCTCCAGCACGTTCTTTAATCCCGATAGGATCACTTACTAGCTGTCCGGATGTTGTACCAACGTCTTGTGCCAATGTACTTATACCCCTCTGTGCCCTGTCAGCCCTAACGGCTTCCATGACATTACCATGTAGAGATGTTGCTGTTGCTTCAAAACCACCTGCTCCTCTTGCTGTACTTGCGGCGGATTTTCTTTGTTCTTCTATTTTTCTAATATCAGATTCTTGTGTAGGCATATTATCCTCTCAACCTGTCCAACTCTCGCCTCTTTTGGGCGGCGGTTGCCAAAACTTTTTCTCTTTGAAATTCTCGTTCTTGTTCTCTAGGGGCTAGTTCTCCTGCCTGTAATTCTTGCTTTCTGGACTCTACTCCCTTTCTTCTTTCTTCTTCTAAATCTGTGATTCTGGTCTTATCAAAAACTGGGGTTATGGCCCTTTCTTTCCTTAGTCTTTCGACCTCTGTAACGGAGCCTAGCTCTTCCCCAACACCTAAACCTGCGGTTTCCCTGGCTGCTGCCCTTGTGGCTGCTGTTTGGCCGGGATCCCCAATCTGTCTTATTCTATCCTGTTCTGCCTTTTCCCTAGCTAGTCTGATGTTTTCAACGTCGTATTTTCTACCAGTTTCTACTCTTGTGGCCTCTGCCTCTGTTCTTCTCTGTAGTCTCTGGAGCTCTAATTCTCTTGTTGTCTCTTCTTTTTGTCTCTCAATACCACCAATACCGCTGGTTAAAGTACCTGCCTGTACCTGAGATGTCCTTACATCTTCAAGCCTTTGTGTCCATTCATTCTGCTTTAGGGCGAGGTCTTCCTCTCCCGTGGACGTAATGTCAGAGATTCTATTTATAAATTCTTCTTCCGTTTGTGCTGATTGTAAATCGTAGTAGGCTAGTTCACTTGAGACTTCCTCTTCCACTTCTCTTATAGTTAATAAGATATCTTCGGCTGTTCTGACTTTACCCTCTTTTAATCCTGCCTCTAATTCAGCGGATTTTCTGTCGTAATAAGGTTGTACTTCTTGGATAGCCTTTTCTAAGAACTGTTGCTTTTCCTCATCAGTTAAGCCCAGAGGGCCCAACTCATCAAGTTGCCTGTCTAGTGCTATAAGCTCTTTAGTTATTGCCTGTTGTAGGGGTGCTGAGTCGCCACCAATAGAGTTCCAGTAATCTTCAGTATTATCAAAACCCGCCCTCTCCGCACGTTTCTCAAATTCCTTCTTACCAATACCTAGCTGTTGAGCAGCCCTAGATTTAGAATATGCCATATATGTGTAATTATATCGTGTTCTGAGGTTCTTATACAGCCCCACTTAGCTTTTTTCTCAGAAACAACTCACCTTTCTCATCCGGTACTACTTCACAATCTAGCACCTTAAACTTGTTTTTTCCTAGATATTCCTCTATTTCCAGTGTTTTCTCTAGATCCAGGATACTTCTAGATACATACTTTTTCTCTACCCCTTTGGGTTGTATGAGGTTTGGCTTCAGTTCAAACTCGTTGTGTACCCTGCCCATGATTGCCCCATATACCTTACCTGTTAGGTTGTTGTAATAAATTATCATGATGTTTCTACCTCTTCCATGAATAATACATAGTCAAACGTGTAGGTATTAGCCAAGCCTGTCCAGGTCCCTGACATAGGCACAAACTGATATTTATTAGCAGTTACATATATGTGTGTTGATGTAGCATATGCTGTTAGTGTTTCCGTTGCGTAGTCTCCATCTTTCCCTATTGTTGTAGTGTAATCATAGTCGCAGTTGACGTAAGCCCCATTAAAATCATTAACCACAAACACCATGAACTGAGGGATATAACCGAAGTCGTGTTGAAAACTACCTACCACGGCGGCAGAGTCTACATCTGTTGTAGTCGTAACATCTATACTTCCAACTGCCTTTATACTCTTATTCCTGTATTTACTCCAAAAATGATAATCCGAGGGCGTTGTGCTTGTTATGTCGTTGCCTTCCTTGGCAATTTTTATTCCGTAATTTCCCATGTTAACTTAGTGGGTCGTAAAAAACTACATATCTGTAATCCAAGGTCTCAGACCCTGCCTTGGCAGTATTAACATCCAATTCTATTGTTGTAGTGGTAGCCCAGGCATCATATTTAGAAGAGACTCCCAGACCTGCGTACTCTGACCAACTACACATTCGTAACTTCTCAATCTCGGTACCCGAAGTTATATCTGCATAGTTTATCCAAACATAAAACATGGGTAAATAACCAAGGTTGTGTGTAACCACGGTCTTACTTCCTGCCCCGCTGGATAGAGTTAAAGTTCCAGATCCTGAGGATTGTATTTTTAAAAGTGGATATACGGAGTTAAATATTAGATTGTTATCCCCATCAATATAGTCAAATCCCTCCTTTGCTATCTTTATCCCGTAATCTAATGGTGAAGACGGAGATGCGGATACCGAGGATGATTCTGAGGCAGACTCCGAGGATGAAGGTGAAACAGACGAAGATTCCGAGGAAGACTCTGATAAGGAAGAGCTTGCCGAAGAAGATTCGCTACTGCTTGGAGAATTAGATGTACTCAGAGAAGCAGATTCACTAGAACTGGCACTAGAACTGATAGACGAGCTTTCGGAAGAAGCTGAATATGTAACTGTAAGGTATAAGGAATCACCGGGAATATCATCATGTGATTGAAATTCTAAAACAGCCCCAGAAGTATCACTACTGTCGTCGTCGATAATGAATCCCATAGAGTTGCCTGATGACCACCCACCCCTATCCACTATCTCTTGAACTATTGAGACTAAGCTCGGGGAGGTGAATGTAGGTCCACCAGACCCTGGGTTAGCAACATCCCAATCTGCACTAGCTGTAGTTTTGGTTCTACCAGTAGGGTCCGAGGTCATTATACCGGTGTCGTCTTCGTCTATACCCCAGACTTTAGTTCTAAGGGTATTAGATCCGGAGTTATCTTCCGAGGTACCTGTTATTGTTGCAGTGAGTATGGTTGCAGCATTAGGGATAGTGACACTTTGGAACCTCACCCCTATAGTATAAGACCCGCCCCCATAACCAAAACCTATGAAACCATGGTCTACTTGCCAGGTTCCACCAAACTTATATCCGTCGTCGTCATTGTGTGATACTTGAAATGTTGCCATTATGGTTGATCCAAATAAATTATATAAAAGAGACTGTCGGTTCCTGAGTTCTCGTCGCAATAAAGGTATGTAGCATCTGCCATTACATCCCAGGAGGCGTTGCCGTAGCCTGTGGCTGGATGTGCTTCTGTTAAACTGTTTTGTAAAATGTAAGCATCCCACATAGGTATAAACCCTAATCCATGCTCTATGTTGGTGTCAGAGGCTATAACTGCCTGTGTGGAGACCTTTGGGCAAGTGTCAGTGCTGAGGATAGTATAAAACTTTTTGGTTGTCTCGGTAGGGGCGGATTTAACATCAGTACCCTCCTTAGAGATCTTAATACCGTAGTTACCCATTAGAACCCCGCTAACTGATAGCCTATTAGAATTCTGTCGTTAGTGCCATCACTAATTAATATACGGTTATTTGTCCCGTCTATTTGGACATTGGCATCACCAAGACTGAAGTCACCGGTAAAGTCCTGCCCTGTTCCTGTTAACGCAATGTATCCTGATATTGTTCCTGAGGTAGCTACGAAGTTTCCATCCATATCAACCGAGAAAGGTGCGTCGGCGAAAACGTCGTTTCCTATGTAAAGTCCTTGCTCATCGGCTTTAACTACCTTATCTGCCTCGCCTATAAACATGCTGGTAGATTTAATAGATCCTGGGGTAGAGAAGTTCCTAGTCTCGCTTGGGGACCTTCTTGGGGAGGTTGTTATTGTCTTTATTCCTAGGGAGTTGTAGCCTAAATCTCTATAGCTCATTGTTTGGTTTCCTCGTCTTCTCTAAACTTAGGTTTATAACCAACCTCAATTGTATGTAATTCATACATATTTTCTTTGCTGACCTCTTCTAGTAAGAATTTAATTCTCTTTCCAGATACCTTTAGTTTAATGAAATCCGAGAAACCGTCTACTTCGCCTATAGACTTCCATCCTTTGTCGTCTACTTTATATCTGACCTTGAGGCCACTTAAAAGCTCTCCATGTGCCCATAGTTCTCTGAAGTCATCAACTATCTTAGGCCCGCTGCCGTAAATCCAAGGCGTCTCAATAAAGGAAGAGAATGGTGCCGTGTTCTGGGTTCCTGATGTGAACATCTGGAATACTTCCCCGTCGTCGTTACCTATAAATAATTCTCTGCTGGAACTTGTTGTGAACATGTGGGCGTTCTTTACGCTGTCAGCTAGTTCAAGTCTGGACCAGTTATTTTGTAAAATGTTGTAGTCTAGGACCACGTTTGTTAGAGATCTACCATCAATGGAGACGTCCCCTATAAAGATATATAAATGATGTCCTCTTACCTGTGCTTTAATTTCTGATAGATTGGCTGTAGGTATAGCATCCCAGTAATCCTGTACTGGTAGGGAAATCTTAGTGTCTTGTCCACCATCGAATAGGTACATGCCGTCTGTTGAAGGCCAGAACAACCACTGTCCATATTCTGAGATACCCTCGTGTGAAACACAGCCGTGGTTAGATATCTGATATTTCTCGTCTGCTAATGTGAAAACATAACATCCGGCTTCGCCGCCAACAAACATTCTCTCTCCTACCTTACCTGCCCCTGTGATGATGTCGTTAAACGTAATCCAAGCATCTGAAGCCCATGTGATAGGGGATGTTTCAGTTGTGGTTGATCTGTAGGCTCTGCTGACGTGGGTTACGCCGTCGTAAACTGTATGTAATAAATAGATTCTGTCACCAAAATGGATGACATATTTAGCCTTTGGTGCTCCTACGGTCTCCACAGCACTTGGGCTAGAGGAAACTGATGAGCTTTCAGAGGTTGAACTAGAGGCAGAAGAGCTAATAGAAGAGCTTGGGGAGTTACTTACCGAAAGGGAAGCACTCTCAGAGCTTGAAACTGAAGCTGAAGATGAAGCTGAAGATGATGTGGATGCTGATTCGGATGAGGATTCCTCACCTGTAGACCACTCTGTACCATCATAACTTCTTGTTGCGTCTGCGAAGTTAGCTACAAATAGTGTGTCTAAGGCCGGAGAATAGGCAAAGTCTACTTTATTTCCTGCTGTTAAAGCCTGTGATTGGCTTGTCCAGGTCCCTGTTACGTCCTTGTAGATACCTGCATTAGAAGCACCATCTATAGCAACGTAGTGTTCGTGTGTTCCGTCAGCCCTGGCAAAGTCTATACCACCTAGTATGTCCTGACCTGACGTTATTTGGGCGTTTTTAATTGCATAATCACCGGATTTCTTTAGGACCCCGATCTTACTGTATATAAAGTTTTGGATTTCAGCTAATTCACCGTCTTCAACGAGAAAGTGTGAGGCGTTTCTATTTATTCCTCCGGCGAGAGGTATTGTTTTATATTTAAATGCCATCTTTTACCAGTCATACATATCCTCACCAAAGATCACTTGAACTTTAGGAGAGGTTATTTTCTGTCTACCCTGTGCTAGGAATTCCATTAACTCCTCCATTGAGTCTTTGAATAGGCTTTTGAAGGTTGAGGCTGTGTCTTCGTCCTTAGTCAACCAAGCCTTATATAGAGCGTAATTTACCAATATATCCCTGGAACCATAAGGTAATCCATGTTCTGAGGCCTCGGTGGACATTGATGTAGGTGCTTTCCAGTACCAAATAAATGCCATTCCAGAGCCACTAGGTGTTGGTCTAATAACATAATTAGCTCCCCTAATAGCGATTTGTGGGTTTGTAGGAGAAAAGACCGTGTTTGACTCCCCCTCGAACTCACTTGTAAATTCAGCCTTGTAGGCGTTAGTTGCCACTGTGCCTGTAGGGTTTACGTCAACTCGGACGAAACCTAAGAAGTTAGTTGGTAATGTGTAAGTGGCTGTCCCGTTAGTCAAAGAGTCTGTTGTGTAGGCCTTTAAGAACTCTGGGAAGTATGTAAATATCTGATTTGTTACTTTTCTAACCCCGCCTTTAAGGTATTTGGCTACCTGTTCTCTGGTTAACTCTTTACCTTCTGTGTCTCCGAAGTCTTCTAATACCTCGTCTGTCATAGACTTTAAGGAGTCATCTTCATATCCCGTGCCTTGAACAGCTACAGAAAGGGAAGAAAGGCTTGTTGTAGTAGCGTTGTAGTATCTAATCTTATACCAGGTAGATGAAGTACCTGCCGTGTCGTCGTATGATGTTATTGGCTGATCTAATGTCAAATCTACTGTTGCCAAGAGGCTGTAAGAGCCACTCTCAGAAGAGGCACTGTAAATCTTAACCTGATTATATTTTATTTGGTAAATAGGAGTTCTGGCTGAATGTGCAAAGATAGGACCAGTTGTATGACCTATTGTTGTATTACCTGTAGTGCTTGTAAGCTTGATAATCTCTGTCAACTCTTCAGCAGGAACACCAAACACTGTGTAGTCGTTTGTTGCAAAACTTTTGTTATTTTCCACTGTCGAGGACGTGGCGGATGCCGCTACGTCTGTAGATAGTCTTGTATCTTGCGGTCCAAGTTTAGGATGTTCTATTTCGATTATCATAGGTTAATTATAACATTTAGTCGTTATTAATAGTGAGTCTAATGCTTTCAGTACGGACTCTAAAAACGGGAATATCTTCAGCAACATCCCTGATACCGTGCTCTAAAATAGGAGCTGATGGGCTTGAGGACTCACTTGAAGAAACAGATGAGGATATTGAAGACGAGGCCGATGATGACACTGAAGAACTCTCTGATGAAGAGATAGATGGGCTCTCGGAAGATGATTCCGAAGATGATTCGGAACTAGACTCTGATGAAGAAGCCGAGCTACTTACTGATGATGACGGGCTTGAAGACTCCGATTCTGATTCTGACGAAGATGCAGAGCTGCTTTCTGACGAAGAGGCAGAAGATGATTCCGAGCTGGACTCGGAAGACGATACAGAACTGCTAACGGAAGCACTCTCAGATTGAGAAGAGCTCTCGCTTGAACTCACGGAAGAACTTACAGATGAAGATTCTGATGTTGAAGACGACTCCGAACTACTCTCGCTGGATGAAGCACTAGAGGATATAGAGCTACTCATAGAAGCACTCTCAGATTGAGATGCTGATTCCGAGCTAGACACCGATGAGGATACACTAGAACTCTCAGACAAAGAGGCTGACTCGCTTGAGGAGGCGGAGCTAGATATTGAAGACGATGCTGAGGAGGACACAGAGGAACTCTCAGACATAGATGCAGATTCTGAGCTACTTATAGATGACGATAAAGATGAGCTTGGTGACCCTGATGCCGACTCTGAGGATGAGACAGAGGAAGACTCCGAAGACGATTCTGACAATGAAGCGGACTCAGAACTGGATTCAGAAGAGCTTACAGAAGAACTAACAGAAGCACTTTCCGAACTTGATTCAGATAATGACGCAGATTCTGAGGAAGATTCAGAACTACTGACTGAAGATGATTCTGAAGATATGTCTGAATAGACATAAAATATAGCGTCGAAAGCACCACTATAATCATTCCAAGAACTACTTTCAAGGGATGCGTAGTTTCCTGGGTGACTCCCTATACTGCCGTTAGAAAGGCCTGCCTGTAAGTAGTCGGTAGCGTGACCAGGAAATTCAACAGTTACTACATATTTTGTGTCATTTGTTAGCGTTATCTTGTTAGCCCCGGTGAAGTTGAATGATATTAAACCAAACGATGTAGTTATTGTAGAGATATCCACATTCTCGGACGTAGCCAATGCCGCCCCAGTAGGTACAGAGGAGCTTCCGTAAACCCCACTATGGGCATATATCTTGGAGACCATGTTACCTGTTGGGGAATTAACTTTTCTTAAATAAAACTTTGATAGTTTAAGTATCTCCCCGTTACCGTTAAATGATTGGGAGGTTGCATCTGTCACAGCATCGTGTGTGTTGTATGTGGTTTGGTTAGCTTCCGGGTGACTAGATACTATACTTGGTGGGATTTCCCCTTCTGAAGGTGATGGTGATTCACTAGATGACTCAGAACTACTCTCAGAACTGGATACAGATGAAGACACAGAGCTAGAAATGGATGAAGAAACACTGGAAGATTCACTGGATGACTCTGACAATGATGCTGATTCAGAGGAAGATACGGAAGAACTAATTGATGAGCTAGCACTGGATGAGGGTGAACTGGAGACAGAAGACGATTCTGATGAAGACTCTGAGGATTGTTCCGTACTCCAGAAAGTAGCAGAAGAGTTTTGGTTGTTGTATCCAGTAACCAACCATCCTTGTGTTCGCTGAACATTTGATATTCTAAACTCATCATAAATCCCTGCAAAGTCGTAGTCGTCTGGGTCTGCCCTGTTGTTCTTACCGATATAAAGATTCTCGGCATTTGTTTGTATTGACGACTCTCCCGAACTACCAGTAGAGCTGAAAGTGGAGTTTCTACCAGTGTAGTAATTAGTAGTATTCCAAGCAAATGAAAAGTATTGGAATGTTGTATCAACTACCCCCCCAGTGGATGTCTGGTCGTCACCGCTTCCGCTTCCAATACCCCCGATAATACTTCCATTATTCCATATCATGAGTCCATAAGTGTTTGTTGGCGTACCTAAGAAGTGTTCGTCTTTAGCAAACATTATTTGGTTGTTCGTTTTGTCGTCTATGGATGCCCAACCCTCCTGCGTAACTGCGGTGGTCAGGTCTAGCGATGCCTTATCGTTTACTATTAAATAGTCTCCAGCGTCAAATGCAGCCCCCGCACCAATCTTCCCAGTCCCCGTGTAAACAACACCGCTATTCGTATTTACATCATTATCGTTAGAGGTAGAATCAGTTCCGTTACCATTAAAGTGCTGCACCATCACATAGTTAGAGTCCCAGACGCTTTCGGCACCGTAAGCCGCATCTATGGCAGGTTGAGATTGACCAGTGTTATCATACCAAACATATATTGTTGTATCCGAATTGTAGGAAAGTGTCGGGATTTTTACATAAACTTCTGCCTTACTTGTTGAAGTGTTCCACGTGACTATTTCACAAGAAAGCTGTGTTGTACCGGACTCATCGGAAGAGAAGCGAATATCCCCACCCCCATTATCAGAGTTTGCAAAAGCATCAGCAAGAAAGTTATCTTCTGTTAGAAGTGCGGGGAAGTCAGTAAGGTTAGATGAACCACTAACTTTAGTGTTATCAGATGTAATTTTGTGTTTTAGATTCCAACCAGTTGGGAATGCCATGTGTTAATTATACCTTTTTATAGCGTGGGGGTGGAGCCCTTGACCTGCTGTAGCTCTTCTTCTGTCCAGCCTGGAACGGGCCAAAACTTCTCTAGAAGCCATGACAGCGGCAGAATCTGACCTTCAAAACTACTTTCAAAAAATATCTTCTTAGCTTTCTTCTTGGCCCTTCTTACTTGACTTCCGGGTAACTTGTATGGAAACCCGAAATCCCCTCCCTGTGTTCTGAACATATGCCCGTAGTAGGTGTCGTGGTTTATTACCACTCTCCCACCAGAAAGCCATGTCTTAACAGCTACCTCAATGCCCTGAGAACCCCAACTACCAAACATTTCACTGTCGCAGATCTTTAATTCCCAATATTTATCCCTAGTCATCATAAAACAAGATCCTTGTAATGACATAGACTCTGTCAAGCCTTCTTTTTCTAACATCTCTTTATATTCAGGGCGTTTATAATATTCTCTAAAGTATTGGAAGTGTGGCTCTGAGTCGAATCTATAAGCCCTGCTCTGGGGGTTGGTCTTAGCCACCCACATCATTTTTCTTCTTATCTTGTCCGTCTTGCCACAATCAGGGCATTTCTCTGGGGTTCTACCTTGATAGGTTTTCCACCCGCAGTGGTAACATTTCCAATCGAAAGCCCATAAGTTTCTCATGATAGGGGCCATAGTGTAGTTATCCTTCATCTTAGCCATCATTTTTACATCAAAACCTTT
>Ga0233412_10000106_pt1 | contig 45078 bp, 40 predicted proteins | sample Na_anoxic_4_MG_FD_180667 | JGI IMG/M metagenome (GOLD analysis project Ga0233412, IMG submission 180667) | Seawater microbial communities from Saanich Inlet, British Columbia, Canada - Na_anoxic_4_MG | ecosystem: Environmental > Aquatic > Marine > Inlet | place: Canada: British Columbia... | reverse complement strand
AAACAACGTATGAACAAATAACAGCCTTTGAAGAAGAAAAAAAGAGACTAGCTTTAGAGTGGAAACGCTTAAGTGATGAATATAAGTCTTGTACTGGTACGTTTTCCAATAAGGGAAATACATAACGGCCCCAACCACTGGCTTTCTCAAAGCTAAACCTATGATCATTCTTTTTTTCTCCAAGCTGCTGGAAGTAGCGGAAGCATATTGGTTTCCACCTCAGACACTCTTCTGCCTTTCTGGAAAAGGAGTGCAGGCAAAAGAGTTTCTTCTGCTGCAGAAGGATCAGGCATGGAACTTCGTCTTGCTGGGACAGGAAGAGACTCAAGCTTGGGAAACATTGGCCCCTGCACAACTCTAACAGCTGCAACAGCAGAACGCAGAGACTTAACTTTCAAAGGTCCTGGGGGTGGGCATGGGCGAGGATTTGGAACGACTTGTTGCTCTTGAATGTTCTTTAGGTATCCTTGCGCTTCCTCTTTTAAAGCTTCATCAGATTCCACTGCTGCAAAGTGACGCTTCGCGCTTTCAAATTGGCCCTTATGCATATCCATAACTCCTAACCCTATATGGGCCATGTCTTTCCATTCTTTATGTGCACCATGCTCTTCAAGGACGCTACCTAAAAGCCTGGACGCTTCAACAGGAGAAGGCTCTACGTCTTTTCCTCCAACGGCTAACATATACCCAGCAAAAGCTGATGCACGAACACCATACTCTTTATCTCCTAATACAGCGGCACGTGACCATAGCCCAACGGCATCTTTGTCTTTCCCAAATTGGTTGGCTATATGCCCCTCGCAAAATAACGCTTCAGCTAAAAAATCATCGGCATCTGGCGCAGCTCCAACCTCTCTAAAGTGTGCAACCATCGCGGCTGCATACTGTTGCCTCAGTGCTGGCTGATTCCTAGAAAGCAATGTTAAATAATATGATGAGCGTGCACGCGGTAAAGGATCAGTGGTTTTTGTTAATATGTTTGCAAAAAGCTTTTTAGCATTAGCATGCTTATTGGGATAAAGCATCCATAAAGCCCCTAGACCAATAGCACCAACAAGCTTATCGTCTTCACTTAAAGCTGATTTGCATATGCCTTTGTAAGCTCCAGAAATCATCGAGTAATCACCATTGCCGGAATCAATTAGTGTTTTAAGAAAAGTCATCTGATTAAATACAGCATCCGTACTCATAGCCTGCACATTTGCACCGATAAATATCGCGAACAAAAATATCGTAATATATGTCTTCACCTTATAAGCCCCCTAATGGTTTATAAGTTCAGTATAATAACAGAAAAAAATAAACGAAAGCAATACCTGACATAAAAAAGAAGTTATACCTATAGATCTTTTTCTAAGACCAGGTCTTTTCCAAGGAATTTACCTTGGTGTCGATAGCCGTGCTTTTGGTAAAAGTTCATTGCGCGCTCATGACCCTCTACAACAACTACGAAAGCTTTTTTTATCGTCGAATGTGATGCATAATCTTGCTCTGCTTTATTGAGTAGTTGGCTCCCAATACCTTGAGAGCGAGAGTCTTCAATTACACAAAGATCCAATATTTCACCCGATTCAACATTGTAAAATAAACCATATAAAATAAACCCTTGGACTTCAGCATCAACTTCAATAACTTGAATTCGTTTTGAAACTGACTTAGAGTTCGAAAGGTTTTCAATTTTAGATTTAAACTCTTCACACGGAATTGTAGAATGAGCACTGGGTTGCCCTGGATGCTGCCCTAAGGCAACACTGTTTTGACGACACAAGTCCATCAATGCAGTAAAGTGCTTAGCTTTATTGTAGCTAGTAAAAACAGGATCGGACGGTAAAGCTTCACTACTTTTTATAGCTATAGAGTTGAGTAGAAAGAAAAAGAAGACAAGTCTGTTCACAGCTGTTTTCCGTTGCTAATGATTTATGCTTTGATCCTAGAATAACAGGCTGTGAAAAAGCGTAAAGAAGATTGTTTAGATCTTTGCTATATTTTTTTTTGCAAAGAGAGGGTTCTGGCCAATATTGGTTCCAGTATATAGATAACCATGCTTCCTGTAAAATGCTATGGCCCTCTTTTGGCCTTTGACTACAGGAATTACTATTGTTTGAACCCCAGCAGTTGAAGACAATATTTTTTCTGTATGCCTAAGTAGCATACTCCCAAACCCCTGTGATCGAGCGCCTTCAGAAATGCATAGATCACTAACTGTTGCAAGAGGATTTTCAGGAAAAGAAGCAAAAGAAATAAACCCTTGAGGCTTACTATCTGTTTCTAGCACTTTAATGGTCACAGCAGGTGATTCTTGATCAGCCGCATCTTCTCGAAATTTCTGACAAGTTATAAGCGGGTGCGCTCCAGGCTGTCCAGCACATTCCCCTAAAGCCCAACAGTTTTCATGACAAGTCCTCATAAGATACATAAAATGCTTAGCTTTGTCATAGTCAACAATAACAGGTCCCCTAGAAGAAGGCTGTGATTGACCCCCTAAGAAGCTGAATTTAGAAAAACTAAGTGGCTGAATAATAGTCGAAACGCCTAGTAACAAAAAAAGTATCAAATTTATTTTCATAATAAAGTCCTTTTTAGGAATAAACATTAAGTTACTATAATAATAACACGCGACTCTCAAACTCTCAAAACCCCCTATTTAATGGTGCTCTTGACTAAAAAGCTCACTAGTTTAAACTTATACTTAACTTAAAATAGGTAAAAAACAACTAGGAGAACATATGTTGATTAAGAATACTATACTCCTCACCTTCTTCCTGATGATTGCTGGAAGCACGCATGGGTCACATTATATCCAGGAACTATGGCAAGATTGTAAAAGAACTGAAGAGCAAGCTGCCAACTTTATCGATAACGTTCTTAGGCAGGTTCCATCCCATAAGATATTTGAATTGATTAGAGAAATTTTCAGAAAAAACCCTAATGCTACTGATCAAGAAGTATATGAGCAATTATTGAATAAGGTTGATACGGTTTTACCATACGCACTACATCTGTATCAGCTTAAGGCTTTATACTTTCAAAAGAATCTTTTGTCCGGACAAGCACAAACCTTATTGTCGGATAAAACAACCATCAATGGGTGTTTAGAAATTGGAACCCCAGGAACCTATACGTCAGCATTAAGTAAAAAAGTAACGATTAAAGGAAAGCAATATGCTGCTATGGAGTCTCCAGCATTTGGAGATCGTTTTCAAGCATTTTCTTTTAACCCTATGAAGGGCTTTCTTGCTTATGATCAATATGTACCACTTGACTATGAACCACTATCTAATAAAATCCCAGATAGCAGTGTTGATGTTGTTATTTGCTTTATTGGCTTACACCACTGTCCCACAGAAAAACTTGATGCGTTTATAGGTTCTATTCAAAGAGTTTTAAGGCCAGATGGCGTTCTCCTGTTACGCGACCACGATATCCAAAATGATACAATTATGGCGCTAGCACATGCTGGACACACTGTCTTTAATGCAATCATCCCACAAGTTTCAGTCGAGGCTGAAGTTGCTGAAATAAGAAACTTCCATACATTGGATTATTGGAAAGAGCTTTTACGCCAACATGGCTTTGAAATCGGTGATACGGAGCTCATACAAGATGGAGACCCTACAATCAATACCATGATCGCAGCTAAAAAACGTGTGCAATCCAAGGATGATTTGGCTACACTTTTACAAGCTGATGAATCATATAAACGATCTTGGGTCAAGAGTCACCTAAGTGCTCCAGAATGGTTTACCGTTGATATGGCTGCAGATTATAGCAACTTTATTAATCATACCCCATTTTATGAGTATCCTTTTTTATCAAGCATAGCAACCTATTGGAAAGTGTTTTTTCAATCATGGAAAGCTGCTGCAGCACAAGTAGGCCACACGGAAGTCCTCTTTAATGATAGTACGTTTTCAAATATTGTCTTAGGAAGTAGTATGACAGTCGAATATGCAGCAAAAGCACTTCTTTCGCTTCCCGTACGACTGTTAAATGCGGGTGTAGAAGCTGAAAATATTGGGTTACTTCTTTATGATCCTAAAGACGAGCTCCAGCAGCTTGATCCTAGAATTATTATTAACCAGCAAGTTGATGATAAACACAAACTGGTCACAATACCTCGCTACAAACAACTTTTAGAAATAATGAATAAATTAGCAGCAACTGACATTATTATTGAAGAAATAGCCGGTAACACAACAACGCAAATTAAGGTGAGTTATGATAGTGATAATGAAATTGATTTTGAAGCGATTCAAGGATGTTGCAAGGAATATAAATGGCAGTTTCCAGCCGTTCCTCATACTATGTATGCAACTCTCACTATTGAAGTAAGTCAACTAAACAGCATCCTTGCTCAATTACATAGTAAAAATATAAGTCTTCTTTATATACACGACTTTTAAACAGTACGAGGCTATTATGGTGATACAAAACAAACTTCTCCTATTTTTATCTTTATTGTTTATGCAGGGCCTACTGCAGGCTAATCAACAGGTGTTAATTAAAGACCTGTTTGAGCTGCCATGCAAAGCGGAAACTCTCACTCCTGAAAACTTGTTTGAACTACAAAACATCGTTACACAAGCCAGCTCTCGCCATAAAAAAATAGCTCTTATTGGAGCTAACAAAAGCATGGGCGGACAGACGCAATCATACGACGATGGTGCCTGGAGGGTTAGCCTCGATAAGATAAACAAGCTGAAAAACCTTAACGTGCAAGACAAGCTAGTAACGGTAGAGGCTGGAATGACCTGGGAACAACTACAAAGTATTATCACTCCCCACGGCCTGGCCATTAAAGCTATGCAGTCATTTAAGGATTTTTCTATTGGAGGATCACTATCTGTTAACGTTCACGGACAAGATCTCAAAGAAGGTCAATTAATCAACTCGGTACACTCGTTTACACTCTTAATGACTGATGGCTCACTAAAAACGGTTACTCGCGCCAAAGATCCTGAACTATTCAGCCTGGTTGTCGGTGGATACGGACTCTTTGGAATTATAATAGAGGTCACTTTAGAACTGACTGAAGATAAGGTACTAGAGCGTAAGGCTGTAACTTTTGAAACTAAAGACTTTGCTAGTTTCTTTAAAAACAATGTTCAAGACAATCCTAATATTGAGTTTTGGTCGGTACGATTCTCTCTTGGATCCAATGACCTTTACACAAGAGCCTTGTCAATTACCTATGAAGCAACAGATCAAGGATCACCTAAAGACCTGGTTATCAAGGAGGATAATTATCAATTATGGGCATTGAAAGCCTTTGGGCTTGTAAAACCATTCAAAGTCCTTAATAACGTCCGTTTTGATATTGAAGCTGCATTCTTTAAAAGACCTAAACTGATATCTCGTAATAACTTTATGAACGGCTCCATTAAACGCTTACCACAAAACAATAAAAAGGATATGTATATCCTCCAAGAATATTTCATCCCCTATGATAACGTAAATAGCTTCTTAGAGCACTTTGCAGCCTTAACTAAGCAATACAACATAAATATTTTAAATATCACTGCACGCCATGTAGGCAAGGATACGAACGCATTTCTATCGTTTGCACCTCAAGACGCATGCGCCCTAGTGCTTTATATCCGAGTCCCTAAAAAAGACACGGATTATTTAACGACTGCTATATGGACATCAAAGCTATTAGATAAGTGCCTTGACCTTAATGGGGTCTATTACTTGCCATACCAGCTCTTAGCAACACGAGATCAGTTGGAGCGTGCCTACCCTCAAGTTCGTAACTTTATGGATCTCAAGAGGAAGTATGACCCACTAGAGATATTAACAAATAAAATGTATGAGCATTACGCTTATTAAAGGCTTTTTTTGATAATAATTATAGGCATGAACTTATCTGCATGATGCGCCTTAAGGGCTTCTTCAAACTCTAGGTACCAACGCTCAACAAGCCAAGCTGGTTTTTCTTCGATCCATAAGAAATCGAAGTCAAACTCTTCTATGATAAACTCATTAAGCCGCTGCCGACTCTTTAATGCTCCATAGTTATGCAAAAGAGTAAAAAGATCGGTAACAGTACCACCAAGCTGAGATGGCTGTGTTGTTAAGCACGCAATATCAGTATAGTAATTGAGAGATCTAAGAAAAGTCTTCATAATAGTGCGACCAAACGTATGGCTTGGAACACAAATTGTATGAAACCCAGCCATCAAGAATGTTTCGTGTAAGTACAAAATATCTTGCTCGCTATACGGGTTCCTTATGAAACGTTGATTGTAACTTTCATCTAGGTAGGCCATCACTTTTGCCCTCCTTTATCTGAATGTTATTCTTATAACCCTTCTCTATCATGCTATCCTACAAAACCACTCAATCAGAATGCAATGGTTTTTTGAATTAATAGAAAATTTTTATAAATCTATAAAAATAGATAATTCACCAAAGAGCAAAAAATGCTTTAAACAAGGGACTAAGTCGATGTTTTTAACGATAAGTCGCGCTTAAGCTGCAGCTAGTGGGCGCTGTCAGAAATCAGAAAATTTAAATTAATTTGATTCTGGGTATGCCTTGTTTTCTAAGGCGCGCAATGTTTTGTAGTCATAGACAGGGGGCACGATGAGTGGAATAAAAATATAGCCATACATAAAATAATATAAGCTTGCACCAACCGACCATCCAGTAAGTACTACTTCTTTATTTTCTACACTTACTCTATTGGAAAGTTTTCGAGTAATTAAGTTGCTAAAGCCACAAGGAATATATCCAAGTGCTCCTGACGCTGTAAGTAAAAGTACTTTTTTAACCGACTCTTGAGCTGTATGCAGTGAGCTGGAAGATTCACTCTTAACTGCCGGATACATATTAGTGAACATCAAAAACGAACAAATCAATATTGCAAAATTAACTCTTTTTAGCATGTTAAAAACCTTTAGTTACATAAATTAAGTTATGTATAGAATACATGCAATGGCTTTTTAAGCGAGCATAAAATTATTTTTTTGCAAACATCTCTTTGAAGGAACGTAAGCCTCCAGCGAAACTGACACTTGTATATGGAGATAAAGACGTGGCAATATCATGAAGGCGCAACTTGTTAGCAATATCCCAAGCCCTTTCATTGTCTTTATTTCTACGATTGGCATTAGCACCAGCCCCTAAAAGCTCGTCTACAACTTCTGACTGACGTCTCTCTGTGGCAAGCATTAAGGCGGTATTTCCTTCATTATCTTTGAGGTCTAGATTGGCACCAGTACGAATAAGTTTTTTTACTGCTGGGCTTATCTTTTTCCCTGGCAAACTTATTATTCCAAGCATTAAGGCGGTTCTACCTTCATTATCTTGTAGATTTAGATTTGCCCTGCCCCCTATTAATGCAATAGTAACGTTATCGACTCCTTTTTGAAAAGCGTGCATTAAGGCGGTTCTACCTTCATTATCTGTGATATCTAAGTAAGCACCAGCATTAAGAAGCTTGATGATGTCCTTTAATTGATACCTATCAGCAGCATACATTAAGGCTGTTTTCCCCCACTTGTCTTGCAGGTTTACATTGGGTTTTCTTGTTAAAATATCTCTTATCGGTTTAGATTTTGTTATTGCATATATTAAAGAGTTTTGACCATCTTGATCTATAAAATATACATCATCAATAAAATCTCCATAATGAACGCTTTCTCCTTCATTAATAGCTCGGACAGTGGTTGAATAGCTTAAAATACATGTTAATATTAAACCTAAAACAATTTTCAACTTCATTGGATTACCCCTTATTATATAACCTTTCTACAATAGTAGTTTAACATTTTGATTAAAGAATCAACAATGATTTACCATCATTAAAGCTGTTTGTACCACACACCACATAATGTTATAGCCAAAGCGTCAGTAACATCATCTTTGTCGGGCATTGTAAGCTGAGGGAATAATTGAAGGATAACACGAGCAACCTGACTCTTATCAGCGCCACCAAAGCCTGTTACCGTTTTTTTTACTTCGCGAGGAGACAAATCTATGGTTTTAAGATTGTTTTTTTCTGCAAGAAGATAAAGAATACCGCGTAAGTATCCAAGCTTTAAGAAATTTTGTGCATTCTTACCAAGAAATGGTGTTTCGAGCGCTATGATATCAACAGGCCACTTTTTTAAGATAGCCTCAAAGTGATCGTGAAAAATTAAAAGGCGTTCAGATAAAGGTTGCTTGGAAGACATTTTGATATAACCGTAATCAATAATGAAAGTTTTTTTATCACGTTTTTCCATCAGCGCAAACCCACATACTATACATCCAGGATCAATGCCAAGAACTATCATTATCTACTCCCAACCTTTTTTTATATAGGTCAAGCGTATCAATGCTGTGTCAAAGGCGCAAGTAAATTCCTTCTAGTGCTACTCTTCTACCATAATAGGGCAGGCCTGTATATCCTCACACCATTCTTGAGCTGGATTGGTACACTTGTCTGTAACACACTCATTAAAATCTGCATCTGTATCATCACAACTTTCCATACACTCTATAATTACAGCACTCAATTGAGCTGGTATATCTAATTCAGCCTTAGAGGTTCCAACGAAAGTAGGATTTCCAGCTATCATATTGCCGGCCATAACCAATAGCGCAACTAAAATAATTTTCTTCATAATGTCCTTTCAAGGTCACGAATTTCATTTGCCCACTCTAATGCATCCGTAAGACATTGCCGCTGACATTGACGACTGGCAGTTCTGTTTGCGGAAAAAAGAGAACAACTATCTGTACATTGCCTAAAAGATCCTTGAAGTTCTTCCTTGAGGTTGCTATTAGAAAGTATATCACTCCAATCAATTGCTTCTGGTGAATCCAAAAGATCACGTCTTGCTCGAATGATATCATTTGGTTCTATAGCCTCCAAAATGCAACCTGTAGTGGCTAACAAGATAAATAAAACTAATTTCTTCATCATATAATCTTTCTTTGGTTTACTGCTCATCAAGCCAACTTTCAGCATAAGCTAAACACTCTGCATTTGATTGTTCACTGCTTTGTCCTTTATTTTTCATGGTTGAAGCGATACAAGTACGTAAGAGATCATCCAGCCCATTATTAAAAAAAGCATTAACGTCTGATCCCCATAGCGTTTCAGGCTGCCTGCTTGGAGCAGGCTGGCCGCCCATAAGACTTCCTGTAGCTAAGAACAATATAAACAAAAGTATTTTCTTCATACCTAACTCTTTCATTTTAACGCAAATCAATTATTCTAATTGCAATTAACTTAGCGCGAAAAAGGCAAGAAAATGAAGTTGAATGGCTTTTTTAGGCCATTTGTAGGTGGTGTACCCAGGTTGGGGGGAAGTTAAAGAGTACTTTTTTGCTTTCTAAGAGCCATTTACTCTTGAAGTGTTCAATGAGCTGCATTTTTTCTTTAAGAGCTGTTTTTCTTAAGATTGCGTCAATGAACATTCGAATTCGAGGGAATCCTATGTATTGAATGTAGGAAACTATACCTTTAGGCTGTGATAGTTCTTGAATGTGCTCAAAGTATTGGCTAATAAAAGCTTTGGGAAAGATAGTGAGGGGAAGTGTAGAGATAATATAATCAAATTTTTGATCAGGGTTAAAAGTGAGGATGTCAGCTTGAACGATAGAAATATTGGCATGGTGGTCATATTTCTCATGAAGGATGGTTACAAACTCAGGGTTAACCTCTACAAGGGTCAGTCTGTCCTGTGGCTCCATATTAGCTACGATGTCTTCGGTTATTCCGCTACCGGGACCTGCGCCAACTTCAAGAATGTTTTTTGGACCACCGTTATGGTTGGCTACATAATATGACATAGCCTTGCCTGTTTGATTGGATGACGGAGTTACCGATCCAACCTGACCAGACTTAATCTTAAACAAATTTTGCAGAAAAAATATAATACGGTTTGTTTTTGGTGATACTGAAAAAGGCTGTATACAACCTATAATTAAAATTAAGAATATAATATTCTTCTTTTGCATTAACGCGCTCCACTTATGGTGTTAAATTACTCGTAGTCAGAATCTTCAAATTTGGTTAATTCACGTATAAAGTTGAGAAAAACCGTTCCGGTAGGTCCGTTACGTTGTTTTCCTATGATAAGCTCTGAAAGGTGTGGATGTTCTGTATCGGGGTTATAAACAATATCACGATACAGGAACATAATAACATCAGCATCCTGCTCAATCGCACCAGACTCTCTTAAATCTGAAAGCATTGGTCGCTTATCAGGTCGACTATCAACACCGCGAGAAAGCTGGGAAAGAGCTAGGATAGGAATATTTAATTCTTTAGCTAATGCCTTAAGCGCCCGTGATATTTCAGAAACCTCCTGATGGCGATTTTCATGCTTACGTGGAGAGTGTAACAACTGTAAGTAATCAACCACTAAAAATTGTATGTCATGATCAATCTTGAGCCTTCTGGCTCGAGTTCGCAAGTCCATTATGTTCAATCCAGCAGTATCGTCAATGAAGATTTTCAACTCTCCAAGTCGTGCTGCAACATTAGTTAGCTCAATCCATTCATCTGAGGTAATAGTAGCATTCCGAATGTTTTGGTGAGCAATGGCCGATTCAGTAGAAAGTAAACGCAAGGTAAGCTGTTCGGCTGACATTTCTAGAGAAATAAACCCGGTAGGAATTCCTTGGTGCGCAGCTTGAACAGCCAAGTTTAATGCTATTGCCGTTTTACCCATTGACGGTCGAGCTGCCAAGATGATTAGATCACTACGCTGAAGTCCGGATGTAAACTCATCGAGCTTGGCAAATCCAGTAGGGACACCGGTGATCCCTTTGCTATGAGTTTTAATATCAGAAAGATGTTTAAATGTCTTTTTAAGCCATATGTTTAATTGAACAAAATCTTGATTGGCTTGCGTGTTGGAGATCTGCATGATCTGATTTTCAGCCTGATCCAACACGGTAGTTATTTCTAGATCTTGTTGATCATAGCAGTCACCAATAATACCGGTCGCAGCGCCAATGAGCTGTCGTAAGACAGCTTTTTCTTTAATGATCTTTGCATGCTGTGCCACTAATCCAACCGCTGGGATTTCTTCTTGTAATGACACAAGAAAAACAACACCACCGACCTTATCGAGTTCTTTATGCTTATCAAGTTCATCTTGTAGTGTAAGGACATCAATACGTTTGCGATCCTGTACAATATCTAGCATTCGTCTAAAAATTATCGAATGTGCCGGAGAATAGAAATCATCCGGCAAAAGAATGTCTGATATCTTACTTAAGGCACTATCGTTAAGCAAGATAGCTCCCAGTACAGACCGCTCCGCATCATTATTGGCAGGCAAGTTCTTTCCAAGAAGACCTTCAGTCTGCTTAGTCGCTGATGGTGAGTAGTTCCCTCTTTTTTGTTGCATAGTTTCTAAAAAAAGCTCCGGTTATACTGCTTCAGAAACTACTTTGAGTGTGAATGATGGCTGTAAGGTAGCAGATAGTTTAACTTTAACATCATACTTACCTTTTTGGGTAATACGCTTATCAAAAACTATTTGGTTCTTTGCTACAGCTACGCCTTCTTGCTTGAGAAGTTCTACAACTTCAGTAGTCCCAATAGAACCATAAAGTTTGTCTTCATGCATTTTCTTCTTAAGCATAAGGTTAAGTTGAGAAATCTTCTCTGCCAGCATAGAAGTCTTAGAAGATACAGCTTCTTTACGATTCTTAATGGTAATCGCCTTTTTGCTGTACATTGCTTCACGATCAGCAGTAACCGCTTCAGCGAACTTTTTAGGGATTAAGAAGTTACGAGCATATCCTTCTGGGACCTTGATAATCTCACCAGCTAATCCAACTTTTTCTATATCTTTAAGCATGTATACTTTCATACCATGTATCCTTTATCGCTTAAGGGTGTTTAATTTCATTTTCTACCAGTATAAAGCAAAACGAGCCTCTTGATAACTCCCATTCTCACTATTTAGGCTTCTTTGGTCAAAAATGAACCATTTGCATGGATAAAGTCATGTTTTCGATGCCCTATATAGAGAATGTCTACTTCTTGAGTTATGGCCTGATAAAAAGCGCCGCGCCATAAAAGATGGGTAAAGTAGGAAATATCATAATCATCATTGACCAAAAGAAGAGTGAACATCGTAAGTCTCTCTTTGGTCATATAGAAATCAGAACAAATCTGTATATCAAAGGGCTGGCCTTCGATATTGACGCTCATTTTTTTATCGCCAGTACAAAAAGGCTGATTACTATCAAACAAAACCTCAGCAAGACCCGGTATCCAAGTAAGAGACGTGGGAACCTGCTCAATGAAAGCCATGGGACATCTTTTATCGTAATGATCTATAATACCGCCTTCCGATATAATAAAAGCGGTATTTAAAAGATTGCCACCTTTATAGCGATGAGCACCCATGACAAGCGTTTTTTGATTACCCTGATTCCACCATTGGAAAAACTCAGGGTAAATATTAAGAGGCGCCTTGAGCATAGACTCAGGCATAAGAATAGTTGAGTGATGTGTATCTTTATGTATAAGTTCTTTTAATGAGTAAGCCTGATCGTAAAGAGCAACCCCTTTAAGTTGTCGTGGAGATATATATCCAATACGGGACAGCCATGCCGGTCTTTCTACAATAGGAGACAAGTTCTTTAATGCAAGACTCCCAAAGACAATCAAGCATGCTATAGCTATACAGCTTTTAATGTACCGATGATACAGCAATTCAAACATAATGCCGTTGCTTAGAACAATTATTACCAGCGCACCAAAGCTACCAAAGTAAAAAAGAATGGGCTGGCTCCAAAAAGTAACCAACGCGATAGCAGGATATGCCATCCAGTATCCACACCCTGGTGGCAAAAACCAACTATAACAACTGTCTTGAAGTAAGAAAAATAATAAAAATGATACCGACCAAATGGTGGTTCTCCACCAAGAATAATTTCCCGATGCAATCCTGCCGGTTATCCAAAACCACACGGCTGGCAATAGGCCAAGATAGCATAAAAAAATCAGACCTAATACAAAGCCGTATTGATAAGCCTGCGCTATCCAATAACCAATAGAAAAAAGATGCATTAAGTAGAAGGTAAAGCCCCAGACAAATCCTTGCACAAAAGATAGCCTATGTCGTTGGGCAATATACAAAAGCGGAAGAAGAAAAATAAAAATCGTCCATGAAGCCCACGGGCTTACTAATGCAAATGCGTAAAGGGTTGCCGAGAGAATTGCCCAGCTAGTTACCAGTGTTCTTGCCATACTGGTTCCATTCGGTTATGAAAAAAGTTTCTTTTTGCTGCAATGAGGATGGTCGCCTTTGTAGGCATGCGATGATAGACGAACAAACATGGCCCGAGGTTAACAAGTCGGCCTTAATTTGCAGGGTCTCCCCGGAAACCTTACTTATGACGCACTGACCCGCAAAATCTTTATTAAATGCTGTAAGTTCAGTCCTAATTCTAATAGTTTGGCGTTCAGACTTTTCAATTAACAATCCAAACTGTTTTTTTACATATTGGATGCCCGCATTACATACGGCTTCGTTAAGATAGTATTGTTGAGCATAAAAAACTCGATCGCGAGCTATTTGATTAGCAGTTATAACATTACGATATCCTTGAAAGACGCCTACTGATACTAGTGCGATCATGACAATCAAAAACAACATGATAAATCCACGGTTGCTGCCCATATTAAACAGCTCCCAGTTTAAGGCTTATAAGTTGTTCAATATGAGTATTATTAATAGTAAATGATATAAGAATACCTGACTTAACTTTTTTAAAGGTAAAGTCATTAATGTTTGAACAGGCTAAGGATTTAGTATTGCTCGTCCAAGCCATCTTGGAAACATTATAATCTCCTTCCATGCGCACCAAACAATCTTCACCAACAATCCAACCGACTGTCTTGCCATGCGTGTTATGGATAAGAATACTACGGGGTCGAATATGATAAACCGACTGTGTTGTATGAATATCTCGTGCCAACAACATCAGTGTTGAAAAAAAATGCGAGCTCACGGATGCATGACGTTCAATCTGCTTGTGTTGACCATAGTAGTGAGCGCACGCCTGATAGGATAACAAGATAACCCAAAGTCCCAGCGTAATATAAATCATAAGTTCAATTAGCAGGTTACCGGGTTTTTTCACGTGCAAATCCTCCACTTGCTAGTTGTACTTTTTTTGTGCCTCGTCCCTCAAGCCATGAAACTGTCACCACAAACCAAGGAACTTTTTGATTAAATAAAAACTTTTTTTCACATTCTTTTTTAATGGAAAAAAAACCATCTTGACTCATGATTGGATAGGACTGTTGAAAACGTGATTCGTTTAATAAAAGATCCATAGTACTACTTGCAATAGATAAAGCTTTTTGAGTATGATCAGCTTGCGAAAGAAAATCTATTGATTTACCATAATAAATATTAAGCATAGAGAAAAACAAGAGAATTATGGAAAGAGATACTAGTAGCTCTATCAAAAAAAAACCCCTATACTGGGATGAAGATAGTAATATTGTGCTAAAATTTTTCATAAAAACTTAAGTAAAAAATAAAAATAATTTGCTTACCTTACCACGAGGAAAGAAGAAAATGAAATCGATAAAAAATTTCTTATTTTTACTGCTAATTCTAGCAATACCATCAATGATTGTCCCTGGCGGTTTTGGCGCTCCTCCTGGTGGTGGTGGTGAAGAGATGACCGCAGAACAACTTCGTGAATGGGCTGACGTTTTATTTCCTGACTTTACTGAAGAGATGAAAGAAGAAACAATTGCAGAAACATTACGCATGGATGCAAAACTCAAAGAAATGTCACCTGAAGATCGTGCCGCTGAAGAGCGTAAGATGATCACAGAGCTCAATGACGCTCTTGGAATGGATATCCCTCTTGATATTGTCCCTGAGGCTGCTGTTGAAAAAGAAGAAGAACCTGTGAAAGTGATAGAAGAAAAACCAACAACTCCTGCTGCAAAAATCGAAGCTGTTAAGAAATTGATTGAGCGCTTGATTGGAATTTTAGAAAGCTTTTCAGAAAAAACTAATACACTCATAATAAAAGACGGTAGCAAGGCTAATGTTACACCGTCGGAGTGGACAGAACTGCAAGATGAAGTTGCTCAAGTTATCTCCTACCTTACTATTGTCAAAAACAAGAAAAAGCTTCTTGAAGGACTGCTTGCCTCTGACCAAACAGAACTTAAGGACGCACTAGAAGACGCTGTTGATAACTTGCGACGCCCGGTTAAAAATATCGATGTTCCTGACACCATGGGTCTTCAGGAAACGGTAACCGAAGATGGTGAAGTTATATTTGCATCAGAAACGACTATGACCGACAAGGTAACATCACAAAAAAGCTTTAAAACAACTATATCTCTCCTTAAGAATTTCCTTTCTAAATATAAAGCAAATTGGGCACTTAAGCGCTTGATAGAAAAACACTCGCCTGAAGAATTGAAAGCAAAAAAGCCTGACCTAAGTCGTCAGCCAAAAAGCGGCCCAGGTACTCCTAGTTATGGAGCAGGCGGTGGCTATGGTGGTGGCGGTTATGGAGGCGGTGGTGGTTATCCTAGTACTGGTGCAGGTGGATACCCTGGAGGTGGCTATGGTGGTGGCGCTCCGCGTAGGGGCTCCCAAGCTGGTGGTGCTACAACTCCTGCCGGTGCTGGAGCTGGAAAATCCGACAAAGGATCTTCTGGCGGAGGTTCTTCAAGGGGTTCAGGTAGGGGAAGCAGTAAAGATAAGGGCAAAAAAGATGCGAAAGACGATAAGAAGATCAAGAGCGACGGCAAGCCAGGAGAACTAGGGCCACGAGGAACTCGACCTTCAAGCTTAGATAACAGTGCCGACCAAAAGAGTATTAAGAAAAAGTTTGAAAAGTTTGCTAAACAGGTCGTCAGTATCGATAAAAAAATACAAGATGAAGGCCTAGTTGAAAAAATCGAACAACAAAAGCGAAGTAGTGAGTATGATCCGGCATTACGCGCAGCAATTTATACACTTAATGCTACAGATCTTCCTCAGCTTGAAAAATCAGTGAAAGCACTAGAAGAAGCTGTAGATACTATCCCAACCGATGAAATAGAAGGACGCCTGGCTATCCAACAATACCAAGAGGGAATGAACAGCGTTATCAGTGGGGCTACTGCAATTAAGGAACTCACCAAGCTCACAGCAAAGACAGACTTAACCAAGGCTGTTAAAGCAAACAGTGTCGGTGAAGAAAAAGAAATTGCTAACGTCCTTGAGTTGGCACAAACCGTAGGTCGTAAACTTGCAGCCATGATTGATAAGTTTAAGCCTAAAGACAAGGACCTTGCACCTAAAGAAGTTGTCAGTAAGACCGTAACCGATCTTAACAAAAAGATTTCTGATCTTAATGTTGTGGAACTCTTAAATGAACAAAGCAACGCCGACGCACCTTATAATGCATTACTTGCAAAAGACCTGAACGATCTTATCGAGCTTGCTAACAACCTGGACTCAGCAGCGCAAAAACAAATGCTCGATATCGGAACTCAAGAACCAGAAGAGCAAGCCGAAAGCAAGAAAGCAGCACTTGCTACCCTAGAAAAAGAAGGTAACCTTGCAGACCTAACAGCAGCCATCGAGACAATCAATATTGGTGACTGGGAAAAAGCCGTAGAAGCAGATGCAACCAAACAGCCGATCGTAAATACTCTCAAAGCAGCTCTTAAGCTGAAAAACCGCCTCGACGATATTAAAAACAATTTTAGCTAACAACTAATATTCAAGAGGATCTAAGGTAGATCCTCTTGAATCCACTTCATTAAACACAAAAGGACCGTAATGAATTCTACAACAAAAACACTCCTATCCGCATGTGCAGCACTATTGCTTTCACAGTCAATGAACGCTCTCAATACTGATGTATCTAACTTCTTTATTGAATGGAGAAACCACAACGGACTCCCTACCATGGTCGAAGTAGAAGAAAAGCTAGAGTCATGCAAGTCGGAATACCAAGAAATCGAAATGTATAAAACCGCAACATTTGGTAATATGATGCTCATTGACGGTGTCATCATGCTCACCCAACGAGAAAACTTTGCTTACCATGAAATGATTGCCCACGTTCCAATGGTTCTTCATTCAAATCCAAAACGAGTTCTTATTGTCGGTGGTGGTGATGGCGGAACACTTACAGAAATATTAAAACATGATAGCGTTTTAGAAGTAGTCTTATGCGAGATTGATGCAAAAGTAATCGAACTTAGCAAAAAATACTTCCCAGAGTTTAGTGCAGCATTTGAAGATCCACGTGTCACTATCGCGATCCAAGACGCAGCAAAGTACATTACCACCAAGGAAGACTACTTTGATGTCATCTGTGTAGACTCTACTGACCCATTCGGTCCAGGTGAAGTCCTCTTTCAAAAAGAGTTTTATACCCAAATTAAAAATGCACTCACCCATGACGGTATCGCCGTAACACAATCAGAATCAATGTACTTATATACCGACCTGATCAAAGCACTCTACAAACAAAACAGCGAACTATTTCCGTATGCTAGCTACTACTTCACACTGGTCCCAACATACCCAAGTGGCACCATTGGCTTCTCCTTGTGCTCCAAAAAAGAAATCAACCCGGAAGAGGCTAACTTTAGCAAGATCGCAGCACTGAAGAATTTGCGTTACTACAACCAAGCTATGCACAAAGCCAGCTTCCAATTGCCACAGTTCTTACACAATGAGCTCCACACAAACTAAGACACTTACAAGATGGCGATTGAGGCATAGCTAAACAACAACTTTATTTTTCTCACCTCAATCGCTTGATTTAACAGAACTCCCAGTTGCTCACGCTTTCATTCAAACTCACCCCCATCGATTGATTTTTAAACTACAGATAAATTATATTTGTAATTAGATATAACTTTTAAGGGGGGTTAGAAAAATGAATTTCAAAAAAGTCATCATTACGGTATTTGTAGGGATAAACATATTTACGATCTGGTGTCATCAGGCGGATCCTACAATCACAGCATCAATGCACATTCCAAAATCATTAGTAGCAAAGCAGTCCTTCGATTGCGTACTAGCAAGCGATTTCAACAAAAAAACCGAGTGCGTCCGACAAGGATATGTTCTCCTCGGGTCAGTTCAAAATCCATCATTTGAAAACACGCACAAAAAAGACATGCGCCTACTTCAAAACCAAAAATACGGCTTTATCTTCTATAAGGTTCCTCAACAGGAACAGGAGATGATCAACAGAGAAAGCAAGCACGACTTATTGGTAGATATCCCAGAACAAGAGCTAATACGCTCGATAAAGTCGCAAAATATCCAAATTCTTATCTGAAAACTCACCAGATAAGCGATACGTGGAAAAGCTACCCTATTGTCTCTAAGTGCTATTATGCGCCTATTTATTGCAATTGGAAACTATGCTTTGCTATATTAAAACAGAGTTTAAGGATAATACAAGGTTAAAAGGGTTCAGAATGAATAAAAGTTGTTTGTTGATGTTTAGCTTGCTCGGAATGCTAGTCGCCATTGACGCTATGGCAAAGGGAACCGTTACGCCCAGTGACCAAATTACTATTTTATGTCGCAAAATTTAAAAGCTTGGCTTGAAAAAAAACCTACCAATCCAATAACCTTAAACCCTATACCTTCCAATGCGAACCAACAACTTATCCGCGCTTATCACTTTGATGCAGCTCAAGGTCCTTTGGACGAAATAGGCATATGGAATGTATTACCACGCTTTTATAAAAAACCATCGTCCAAAAAGCCCGCATCGATCGACAACTCACAATGTCCTTCAGGATTTACGCTAGGCAATGCAAACTGCGGGCCGAATGAATCTCCTCTGCATATACGACACTACGGAAAACGCTGCCATAAATGCATTCCACCAACTCATCCTATCGCTATTGTGCCAAAAGGAAATAATCACCCTTGCCCCCCAGGGTTTACGCTAGGCAATGCAAACTGTGGGCCGAATGAATCTCCTCTGCATATACGACACTACGGAAAACGCTGCCATAAATGCGTTCCAAGCTAATATTCAAAAGGCAAGCTTAAAACCTCCCCCCTTTTTGGGTCTTAAGAAAGAAAAACGTTCAATTGGTTCGTTGACTTTCAACGTAGCTGATCACCCTTTTCCAGCGGCCAGCCCCCGGGTGCCCCAAAGCATTCCGAGAGAAATTGCGAGAAGCCGAAGTAAGTTTCCACTTGCGTAAGGCTGCGAGCCAAATTTCTCTCCCCCCAGATATCTATAGCGCAATAAGACCAACTTTAAATAGAACACAAAGAAAAGCCCCCTTCCAAAGAATGAAAGGGGGAAATTAAAACATTATAAATAATAACAGGTGCATAAATTATGCGATATTATTTTGTAAACTCTGTACATCTATTACATAAAGCTTCTTCAGGCTTATCTTCTTCGTAATGCCAACAGCGGGGACATTTAGTTCCTTGAGCACGTTCAACATTAACTGAAAGCCCTGCCAGTTCAGATGCAGATAAACTATCTGATGACTCGCTTACGATAAACTGTGAAACCACTAAGAGTTCCTTGAAAAACTGTTCTACTGTTTGGTTGCCCAAGCCAACGTCAGCCAATAGGTTGCTAAGGCTCTTCAATGAGCTCGTATCATCAATATGAATGGTAACACGTGCTTCAAGCGGATGTTTAATCAAGCTCTTCTCGCGTTGCTCCTCAATTGCCTTCAAAATTGCGTCACGAACGTCAAACAGTTGCGACCAGTGTTTCTTCCAAAGACGATCAAACTCATTGCGCTTTGCACCACTCATGTGACGACCAGGCATCTTGGCGTTAGATTCAAGACCTGACCATTGGTCAATGATGCGTTCCCAGAGTGCATGCGTATCTGCAAGCTCTTGTAAATGAATGGATTCAGACTTGTTTCTTTGATAATTATCTGAAATCAATTCAGCAGAGAATGAAAGAACTGGGGCCATAAGCTTGGTCATTGTATTAAGAATGTACCAACATGCGGTCTGTGCTGAACGTCGAGCCTTACCATCTGCCTTTTCCACATAGAGGCGATCCTTAATAATATCTAGATACAAAGCACTTAAATCACCGGTACAATAATCAGCTAACTGATGATACACAGCGGTAAGATCGCGACGGGAATAAGCGTTCGTAATATTTTGTGCAATTATACACAGTTGCGCTAAAGCATAGCGATCAATAAACTGCATATCTTTTATATCTACAGCATCCTTATCAATGTCAAAGTCATAAAGGTTGGATAGTAAGAATCGACTAGTATTACGAATTTTTCTAAACACCTTGGAAACATTATCAATAAGCTCGTTAGAAATAACAGCATCACTGCCAATCTCGTTACTAATCGTCCAAAGTCTTAAGCCGTCAATGCCGATCTTCTTTATTATCTCATCTGGAGATACAACATTGCCCAACGACTTGGACATCTTCTGTCCTTTGCCATCAACAATAAAACCATGAGAAACAATAGACTTGGTACAGTTAGCTTCTTCGATAATGTGACTCGTCAACAATGAACTTTGGAACCACCCTCGTGCTTGATCCTTACCCTCAAGATAAAGATCCGCTGGGAATTGCAACTGTTCAAATGCCTTGAGCACGGCAAAGTGACTAACACCTGAATCAAACCATACATCTAAAATATCTTTTTCTTTTTCCCACTCAGTACCCTGACACTCAGGACACGCAAACTCGGATGGTACAAGTTCAGATAGTGGAACCTTGTGCCAAAACTCAACACCCTCTTTGGCTACGCCTTCTGCAACCTCTTCAATCAGCTCCTGAGAAGTATGGGCATAGTTACAACTACGACATAAAAGTGCCGGTATCGGAGTTCCCCACCGTCGCTGGCGAGACAAACACCATTCTAACCGCCCTGCTACCATTGTCCCCAATGTATTACCAACAGTCTCTGGAACAAAAGTAATTTCCTTGATCCCTTCTAACGTCCTATCTCTCAATGCATTATGCGACAGATTGCAGAACCACTGACTAGTTGCTCGGTACATAAGTCCCTTATGACAGCGCCAACAGTGTGGATACGAGTGCTTGATGCTGGCCTTGTGTAACAAGAGCCCTTTTTCTAGTAATTTTTTCATTACCCAGCCCTGACCATCAAGTGTACTCATACCTTCAAGTTCATCAACGATGATCCCTTTAGTATACTTACCATCTGATGAAAGTGGTGAGTAGATCTCTATTCCGTTCTTAATTCCAAGTTCATAATCTTCTGGCCCACAACCCGGTGCACTATGCACACACGCCGTTCCATCGTCCAAGCTTACCATCGGATCAATGATGACTGGTACCGCAACCTCTTCATTAAGTGGATTATGCGACTTTATATCTTGAAGCGCTTCGGCTTTGACTGTTGCAACAACTTTTTTATCGATTTCCATGAGCGCGCACACCTTGTCTGCCAAGGCGGAACCAACAATAAAGTATTTGTCGCCGTGCTCGATAACGTCATAGTCGGTTTCAGGCTTGAGAACGATTGCACGGTTAAGAGGAATGGTCCATGGAGTTGTTGTCCAGATTAGTAGTCCGACATCCTTGTCTTTCAAGTCAGGGAATACACGCTCCTTATCTGCTTGGACCATAGGGAACATGATATATGTAGATGGATCTTTACGATCTTCATACTCGATCTCAGCAGTAGCGAGCACAGTCTGACATGATGCACACCAAGGTACAGTACGGAGTTTCTTTTCTATATACCCTTTACCGATCAGTTGGGCAAACGCATCAAGAACACATGCTTCATACTTATAATCCATAGTAATGTACGGATGATCCCAATCCATAAGGATACCAAGATCCTTGAACTGCTCTCGTTGGACATTAATCCAATGAGTAGCATAATCACGACATGCCTTGATAAAGTCTAGGTATGGAAGGTCTTTGTTTTCCTTAACTACCTTAATCTCAATAGGAAGGCCATGGCAATCCCAACCTGGGGTTACTGGTGCCTGTTTACCTGTCATACGCTCAAACTTAGCAATAATATCTTTGAGGACTGTTGTATAAGCATGACCAATATGAATTGGGCCATTCGCATACGGAGGTCCCATATGCAAAATAAATTTCTCCTTACCTTCGTGAAGGTAGTAGGTCTTTTCATATAAATTATCGTCTTTCCAACGAGCAAGAAGCTCTGTTTGCTCGAGCTCTCTGTTGGGCCGCATAGGAAAATCGGTATGCGGTAAATTCAATGTATCTTTATAGCTTATCTTTTTATCAGCCATTATTACCCTTATACAACGTGCTTTAAACTGGATTAGTCCAGCTTTAATTATACTCTTTCACAGAAAATTTGCTATTGAATCGTCATTGCCGATAGCTTACTGTAGCTGCAAGTCTTGATAAATAGCCCCAAATGACTGCCCTTCCTCGTGTACACAGCGGGCAATTATACCCAGCATAGCCAAGGAGCACACCAGGGAAGAGTTCCCATAACTGACAAACGGAAGACCTATTCCCTTGGTTGGAAACAGTCCTGCAACCACACAAAAATTGATTATAGCCTGAAGGCTCAATAACCAAACAAATCCTAAAATCAGGTAAGTACTAAAAGCGTTTTTAAAGCTCCAAGCCATACGCATGCCAAAATATAAAACCAAGGCAAAGACAAGCAACAGGATGGATATTCCAATAAACCCCGATTCCTCAGCAATAATCGATACGATAAAATCAGTATGCTGCATCGGTAAATAAAAAAACTTTTGACGCGAGTGAGAAATTCCAACACCCCAAATCCCACCTGAACCAATAGCTATTAATGATTGAATTATCTGGAACCCGGCACCTTGCGGATCTTGCCATGGATCCAAATAAGTTAAGAGTCGACGCAACCGATATGGCTCTCGATAAATCAAGTAGGCAAAGAATGGAATTCCTGTCGCTGCCAGCAGTAAGATGTAACGCCAGTTAACAAACGCAACAAACCATAACATTAAAACGGTACCACATAACGTAACCATTAAACCAAAATCTGGTTGCACTAAGAGCAGCCCACTTGTAATGCCAACAATAGCTAATAACAAAAAATGTGCTCGTGTATTAGTAGAGCGATGACGAGAATATTTAGAAATTACCTGAGCGACATAGATGATAAGACTATATTTTAATAATTCTGATGGTTGAAACGCAAAACCAAATAGGCTCACCCAACGACTAGCGCCATGAATTTTCACACCAAGCCCGGGAACCAAAGTCAATGCAGTAAGACCTAATGCTGTGAGGAAAAACACAGGACTCAATGATGCAATAACGTTGGATGGGATGAGCAATGCAATAAAGGCTAAAACTAACCCTAAAAACAGGCCCATAAATTGCTTTTGAATAAAATACGAACTTGAACCAAAACGCTCAAGCGCGTACACAGAACTCGAGGAATATACAAAGACGAAGCTTACTACTATGAGAAAAACTATAAGACCAATAAAAATCCTAAAGTTTTTCGCAACTCTCTCTCTTTTTTCCATCGCACCACTTTTATTTTAATACTACAGCCGACTTACAGGTTCAGTCAACTCTTAATTTTATTTTTTAGCACGAACTAATTTTTTAAAATGCTCTCCACGTTCTAAATAATTTTTATACAAGTCAAAACTAGAACCACTTGGTGACAACAAAACGGTATCACCCTCTTGTGCCACTTCACATGCATAAAAAAAGGCTTTATCCAATGTTGCACATGCTTGAGAATTTACGCCAAACTCATCGCACAATGCAAGCAACTTATCTGATTCTTGTCCAAAACAAATTATTTTTTTTACATCCAATAATTGTGAAACTAAATATTTTCTATCAACACCCTTGCTCAAACCACCAAGCAATAAAATCATATTTTTTTTATTATACAAATTGACTGCTGCCAAGCTCGCTTCCGGAACTGTTGCTTTAGAATCATTGATAAATTCCACACCATTAACCACGCTCACCTTTTCAAGACGATGCTCTAAAGTTCCTTCTTGATTTCCCAATACGGAAACAATACGTTCAATCTCTGATGCGGACAAACCTTGTTGTTCTAATAACGCTATTACCAATTTCCAATTTTCTTTAAATCCATGCTCAGGAATAGTATAGTCACCAGTAAACACCCAATCCATACCACCGATAAGACATCGATTTTTTTGATGAATAAAAATCTTCTCTTTAGCCTCTCGATACCGCTCCATACTGCCATGACGATCTAAGTGGTTAGGATAAAAATTAGTCCATAGCGCAACATCAGGCGCAAACGTTGTACACAGTTCTAACTGAAAACTCGAGACTTCTAGGACGGCAATATCACACGGTTGCCCAATCAAATCAAAAAGCCCCACCCCGATATTCCCACCGACTACAACCTCTTTGCCCGATAAGCGTAATGCTTGAACCAACAATGTTGTAATCGTTGTTTTACCAAGGGTACCGGTAATAGCAATGATAGGATGTGTAAAAAAATGTTGAAACAAATCAAGCTCAGCTATGAACCTTGAAGCCAATGCTGCATACTTACGCAAATCAATACCCGGGCTAGGAATAACATAATCACAGGCGTTTAAAAACTCTAACGGCTCTTGATAGTCATACACAATAGAGTTGCTCATTAAAAAGTCTTGATCATCCTGATTAAGTTCACGTTGATCAAAAACAACAAGCTCGACATTGCGAGCCAATAAAAACTTGACCAGCGAGCGGCCACTAATGCCATATCCCCAAACGCCAATCTTTTTATGTAATAAGTCACTCGTAACCATCGCAATTATCTCCTGCTTTCCACCATTTCTCTAGCATTGTTGCATCAAAAAAAGATAAGCTATTTAACAGTCTAATCAAGAAGGGAACAATATGAAAAAGCCTATTTTATTATTAGTAGTAGTTATCTCTTTAGTAGTCGCTATAAAAGCAACCAATACTCCACCACAAAAACATGAAATTAGAGCTAGATACACCTTCTTTAACTAACGTTCTTATTTTTCCCAGGTCATAGCAAGTTCAACTAATAGTCGAACACCAACACCTGTTGCTGTTTCAGGACGATTGTATGGTAATTGCGGAACATTAAATGCAGTGCCTGCAATATCAAGGTGAACCCATGGAGTTTCTCCAACAAAACTTTGTAAGAATATTGCTGCAGTCGTCCCACCAGCCTGGACACTCTTTTTTCCAATGTTGCACAGGTCTGCAACATCAGCAACAACTGCTGACTTATAATCATTGGTCAATGGCATTCTCCAGGTCGCATCACCAGCACGCTCACCAGCATCACCAACTTTTTTGGCAAGCTCTTCATGCTCACTAAACAATCCTGAAAAGAATGGCCCTAAAGCGTATGCACAAGCACCGGTCAATGTTGCCAAGTCGACTAATGCATCAAGCTTGTAATGAGCGGTTACATAAGAGAGTGCATCTGCCAAAACTAAGCGCCCTTCAGCGTCAGTATTTTTAACCTCGGCAGTCTTGCCATTATAGAACCTAATAATATCACCAGGCTTACCAGCTTCACCGCTTGGAAGATTTTCCGCCATTGGTGCAACCATGACAATATTGACGTTAGGCTTGAACTCACCAATAACTTTCATTGCTGCAATAACGGCAGCAGCACCAGACATGTCTTCTTTCATGGTTTCCATGTGCATTGGCGGCTTTAATGATAGCCCTCCAGAATCAAAAGTGATCCCTTTTCCAACAAATCCCAATGTTGGAGCTGAATCAGATACGGTGTGCTTAATAATCACAAACCGACACTCTTCTTTAGAGCCTTGGGACACGGCAACCAAGCCGCCCATACCTAATGACTTAACTTTATCGCGATCAAACACCTCGCACTCAAGATTATATTTTTTTGCTATCTCTTGCGCTTCATCTGCAAGGTCACGGGGTGTTAACGCATTAGGTGGTAAATTAACCCACTGGCGCGCTCTATTAACAGCACGGCCGACAGATAACCCTTTATCGATTCCTTCCTGCATAGCAGCAAGATTATCTTCTTTAACTGAAACATTAAACTGGATGTCTTGCTCTAAGATCCGGCTTTCATCTGTAAGGTATGTATCAAACTGATAGGTCGCCATTGCAGCGATACTCGATACTTGTTGTCCAAAAAATTCTGGAGTGATTCCAAACGCTTGTGCACTCGGTAATTGCATCGCAACAGTCTTAAGTTTTTTACACTGTACAATCTTAAGAAGTTTACCAATCGAACGACGACAGGCCTCTACATCGAGATGATTAACAGAGTTAGGTTTTCCTAAGCCAATAAGAATGACAAAGGTAATCCCGTCAGTACTGGAGTTTGCAACTAATGTACTGCCTGCCTTACCTGTAAACTCTTGATCTTTAATAAGAGCTTCTAGGTGTGGAAAATAAGTATCAGCCAGCCCCTTGAGAGCATCATTCATTGGAAAATCTTGTTCAACAAACATAACACGTGCATTACCATCAAGTTCATGGAGTGCTACTTCAAAAGCCTTCATCGCTATTGCCATAAGATCAATACCTCATAATTTTGTAGTTTTAATATTGAATATAGACTAGCAATTTGCACTGGTAATACAAGGGAGAGAGACCAGAAGTTGAGGAAGACAACTCCTGGCCAATAAGTTATTATGCGAGCATAGACATGTAATAAGTACCAGAATATGGGAACAGAGCATCGCGATAGAATGGTCCACCCCAATCCCAAACTGAATATGAATGTATTGGCGCCGGCTCAAACATCTCTTCAGTACGAACACAGCTAACTTTTTGATTTTTTAAATAATCTCCAAAGCCACTCGTTACAAAGGTGAAAAGTGAACTCTCAGAAAGTTTATCCAAGTTAAGATACTTTCTTTTGGACGTCGGCTTCCCGTCCTTAAATAAGATATATTCAGGTCGATCTTGAGATACTTTGTATTCTTTAGCTAAGTGTCGGTTATTATTGCGACTAATATCAACCGCAACAAAAAGAATCTCTGGCCTATTTTGACTGGCACACCTAAACATTTTCTCTAAGCATCTCATCTTATGCGCCCAGTCAATCTTAAACTGCTTACGATCAATAACCAGATCTTGCCGCGCCTTACGACACTCGGTCTTTTTATCACCCCAAGAACAAACAGAATCGCACTCTCTTTGCAGGTTGTACTGTTCATGGTTGCATGGCTCAGCAGAAGAATAAAAAAGCACTACGGCCATTCTTCGTGATCCACAATTAAGATAGCTGCTTAAGCTCGATGCATTACGCACCACTTCATAGTTTTTTCCATAACACACTTGTGCTAAGATAGTCATACCGACTAATAGTAAGATTTTCTTCATCGCTTCCCCCCATAAAAAGCTTTGGAACTACTTATCTTTTGATTCCCCTTGGTCTTCTTCTTTTTTGTTGGCTTCCGGTGCTACAGCTTCAGGAGTTTTTTCTGCTGGAATCTCTACATCAAGAATTTCTTGGGCCTTATCGCCCTTTTCGATATCTCCAGTCAATACACGCTGTATAAAGTTTGTTATTTGCTCGCGGTATGTTTCAGGGTTATTGAAGATAGAACCATAATGGCGCACACCCTTAGTAACCCACAACTGTTTTTGACCCGGAGCATTCTCATATATTTTTTTAACTGATGCTACTGGCACCGTCTCATCTGCTGCACATCCAATAAAGAATATTGGTGTTTTGATTTTCTTGATAGATTCCATTGGTGAGATAGGTTTCATCATAGTATTAATTTGTGTCGCATCCATCTTGGCAAACTTACGGAACAAAAACTGTAAAACAGTTTGCACATACGGGTTAAACGCATGTCGTTCAAAAAAGTTACGTCCAGGAAAATCAAACTCATAACCAAACACTTTGATCTTGAGCTTATCAAACCCACGCTTTAAAATGTTTTCAGTTTTATCAAAAGGACAATCATAAATACTCGCAATAAATAAATTCGGATCTAAAGCCTGTGCCTCAATCCCAGTCGCAGCACCCATAGAAAAACCATACCCAATAATAGGCAGATCTTTTATATCTTTACGAGCTTTAAGAAAGTTAGCTGCCCCAAAAATATCATAAACCTCATCAGCACCCATTGTACTGTACTGCCCTTCAATATTCTCTCCATGTGCCCGGAAATCAAATACCATCAAATTATAATCTGGGAACAGTAACCGCAATACATTGGTATCTTCTTTATTGGATGTATAACCATGCATAGCAAGAATAGTAGCCTTAGCATCCGGACGAATAGTCAAATACCCTTTCCGAGCATTATATTCCTTAGAGCCCGATTCCTTTTGAGCGTAAAACGTAACAGCCTCTTCCTTTACCCCTGAACTCACGCTGTCAGCTGCACGCAGCCCAACACAAACAGTTGCCAAAAGTGCTATTGCCCAAACAGATGCATAAATGCGCATGCTTTACTCCTCTATAACGCTACCATATACCAATTACTCTTAAGTCCTTATATCCTAGATTACAACACTTTAATTACATTTTGCAAATTTTACAACAAATCCTGCCCTTTTTCTTCTTCTATAGGCATTAATCGATTGTTGCAGTTTGGTCATCGGCAAACTGGGATATAAACTCGACCATCTTGGACTTGTTCATCACCTTTTGGTACCGAGCAACAAGCTTGCCACCTTTATACACTAAGAATGCCGGGACTTTGACCACGACGAGTTTGGTAGCAAGGTCTTTTGCCTTCTCCGCATTCACCTTTAAGAGCTTTACGCGTCCTTCAAGCTGTTGTGCGGCCTCCTGGTAAAATGGAAGCATGTACTTACACGACGCACAGGATGGGGTATAGAAATCAAGAACCACCGGAACATCTGAGTTGGCAACCTCTTTTTCAAACTCTTCAATAGTTGAGATTGAATCTATCTCAACCTGCATAATAGGCTTCTTCTTGATGAAAAATTGAGAAGATACCTTGTCAAGAGCATCTGGCCCAAGGCCCACCTTTTGTAGGAAATGCTGAGTATCAATTGCCGCCTTACTTCCTTCACCAGCAGCTACAATAGCCTGCTTATACACAGCATCCTCAACATCACCTGCCGCAGCAACTCCTTCTACTGAAGTTCGCTGAGAATGACCTTGCACTTCAATATATCCACCCTCATTCAAACGAAGCTGCCCTGTAAACATCTGAGTATTCGGCTTACTACCAATAGCAAGAAAAACACCATCGACAGGAAAGTCTGTCATTGTATCAGACTTAGAATCATAGAGATCAACACTAGTAACATGAGCCGAAGTTCCTTTAACCTTTTTCACCTGATTATTATACAGCACCGAAACCCTAGGAAGCTTTTTCAATTCCTCTTGCATGGCCTGAGAGGCTCGCATTGCGTCTTTTCGAACAATCAGATCAACCTTCTTAGCATATACAGCCAACTGAAGAGCCTGCTCGGCCGCAGAATCGCCACCACCTACAACAATCACATGCTTATCCTTATAGAAGGCTGCATCACAAACCGCACAGGTTGATACCCCTTTAGACCAGAACTCAGTCTCACCAGGAACTCCCAACAATATAGGCTTGGAACCTGTACAGATAATCACCGATAAGGCATTTATCTGTGTTCCATCAGAGGTCTTTACCGTATATGGCCACTGTGTTAAATCAACCGAAGAGGCATCCTCATTGAGGAAAGTCACATCATAGCTCATAACCTGCTTACGCATAGCGTCCATAAGCTCTGTACCCAAAATCTTCTCTCGAGAAGGCCAATTTTCTATATAACTGGTTGTTGTAAGCTGACCACCAGGCTGTGCACCATCCAATATATAGGTAGGAAAGCCAAGACGAGCACTATAAAGCGCTGCTGTCAATCCGGCAGGACCAGAACCAATAATCAATACTGGAGCTATATTTCGCACATCCTTCATCCCATGAATTGAGAAAGAATGCCCACTTTTATCTCCTGTCCCATAAGCTGAACAACAAAACGATTTCTTATAAAAGAAAACCGGTATAAAAACAACTACTAAAATGAAAGCAACTGTAAGCCCATAATTGATGCCCTTAGCCATAAAATCCCCCTTTAACCATTTGTCATTACTTAATTTTTACTCTACAATTAAACAGATTAAACATTTAAAACTTATAGACATAGGGCCAAAACTCTCATGAAACTATTTAATATTAAGTTCCTGACAATCCTAACCTGCCTTTCAGTGATAAATTTCACATACAGTGACAATAGTAGCGTAAATGCTGCTGAAGCTCAACCTGTAATAACCGAAAAATCAATAGCCGAGATTACTGAGGCAAACCCGGTAGTTTTAGATGAAACCACTGATGAATCAGTTCAACTAGATGCTACTAAGGCAACACCTAAAGTTGCCGATGCCCTGCTTTACCCAGAAGAGCGCGATGAGCTCTTGGCCAAAATTATTGAAGGTATTGATAGTATTGATTTTGTAGCCAAAGATATCAGTATTGATTTAAGACGAAACACCATCAAACTAGATGATCCTGACGCTGTACAAAGAGAATTAGTCCTCATTCAAACCGAATGCTCTAAACTCTTATTAAGCCTTGATGTCACACAAAAAGACATGAATATCAGAGATATCTATGTCGCTGCATCTAAAGTACAAGCTTTAGTAGCACATGTAGAAAAATGTATCAAAGCCGATTTTAAAAAAATACCAGAGCTTGATCTTCACCAACCTATCACCAAATCGGCAACAGATAGTATTGGTATGGGAGATGTAGTTTCAGCACTATCCCATACAGACACGGCACTCACTTATATTTCAAAAAGTGTTCAATTTCTTGGAATTAATTGGTTCAACAAGGCATACCGTAAGGTTGAAGTTGCCAATAAAAAGTACCATATAACTGAAGGATTATTTGTAGTCGGTGCAGCCACTGCATTCTTAGGATACCTTATTTATAAAACAGGAAAGTTCCTTCCCGAAGGAACGCTCCTCACTACAACAAAAGGTGGCGAGCCTTCACTGATTCAACGAGGCGGAATCACCGTATATAATAATACCGATCCTAAAGAACTTAACAAAAAAGTTTGCACAACAATTACCGATAAAACTACTTCAAAATTAGAAAAAGCCCTTGGAAGCTTAAACCCCGAAGTCTCTCTTCATATTAAAGAGGCTATTCAAAGCTCTTACGAGGAAACCGTAGATAGTACTTCAATGGTGTTAAATTATGGACGAAATTGCGACTTTACCTCACAAGGTGTTCATATAAGTGCGCCACTGACAGGATGGTTTAAAAAACCTAAAGAAGGTTTTAATTGGGTTAAGGATAATATAGTTGGTAGCCCACCGCAATATGATGTAAATGGAGAACTTTCACCTTACCAGTACCTTAGCTCTCTTGCACGCCTTGATTCTGTATTTCACATTTGGAAAATAGGTTTTGTTGATGTTGCTGTTGGTGTTGGAGCTGTAGCTGCATACAAGAAAATGAGAAACTCGTTTGGAAATCAGTTTACAGAAAAAAAACGAAAACTTCACGAATACTTCTATGGAGGACCAATTAAGCGTAAATCTTCAGAAATGCGTTTCGTTGAAGGTGGCTTTGAACAGGTTATTGGTAACGAACAAGCTAAAGATGCCATGGAAAAAGTCATTCAGTTTATGACCGACCCTAAGAAGTTTAAGCGTAAAAACATCATTCCTCCAAAGGGGATCTTGCTTATCGGACCAACTCGTTCCGGGAAAACCTTTGTTGCAGAAAAAACTGCTGGAGAAATCTCTAAGCGACGTAAAGCTGCCGGACTTAAAGAAATTCCATTCATCCCTGTTGATCATAAACTCCTTGCTGAGTTTAGCCTTAAAGGAATCATTTCTACGTTCAGACAGTGGTACGGTCCGTGTATCATCTTCATTGATGAGTTACACAACTACCGTCTCACTAGCGATGGTGATGTTCAAACACTGACAGACTTCTTGACCACCATGAGCGGATTCCAAGAAGAAGAAGAAAGTGATGATCCAGTAATTATTATTGGTGCAACCAATAATCCTGAAAAAATGGATCCTGCTCTCTTACAAAATGGTCGATTTGGAACACAAATCATTTGTGAGTATCCAAGCCAGATTGAACGGGCTATAGCTATTGAAAAAGCACTTGCTAAGTACAACATATCACTCGATGATAATGATTTCTTAGCATTCGCTCAAGAGCTGCTCTTCTCAACAGAAGGTCGCTCTCATGAAGATATAACCGAGGTGTTTGAAAATGCGTTACAACAATCTATCGTATCTGGTCGAGCGTTAACGGTGGCACACTTTGAACAAGCAATGAATGAAGAAATCTATCACATCGAACAGTCAACCAAAGTGCTTGATCAACAAGAAAAGATATTCTTAGCCGCACAGATTGCTGGAACCACCATGGCTATACATACATACCAGCCAGATAAGATCATCACTCGTGCGACCATGCGTCCAGTTAAGCAACCAATCGAAGAAAAGGTTTGGTACGATAAAAACCTTAAGAAAAACTACACACTTGATGGTGGTGTATTCTCATTCAACCAACATGACACCTTGAGCATTGAGTCTCATACTGATCTGATTGCTGAATGTAAAACATTATTAGCACCACATATTGCAGAAGAAATCATCTGTGGCGAGCGTAGTGCCTTCAATAATGACAACAACCAAAAAGCTGTCGAGCTTCTTGAAAAACATATTCTTCAAGGTGTTAAGGTTGAAAGTCTTTCACGAGAACGTAAAGACCTGCTCTTGGATCAAGTATTCGACCTTAAGAATCAATGTGAAGATGAACTTCGAGAAATACTTGGAAACCGCAAAGAGCAACTTGATAAGCTTAGCGAAGCATTGATTAAACGATCAATTCTTGGACAGGGTGAATTAATGTTACTCGTGCTAACTGCTGAAGAGAAAGAAAAACTTTTGGCTAGCATCCGTGAAATGATGTCCAACTCTCAACAACCCATTACAACTGCTAACCTTGATCAACAAGCAGAAGCGATTGTTGGATAATTAGTCAAACAGCGCTAGTCGCTCTTCATAGCGACCGCCTTTAAATTTTGCCTGAAGCCAAGCCGAGAGCATCTCTCGCGCTTGGTCTTCGGTGATAAAATCTGCAGGCAATATTAAAATATTAGAATTGTCGTCCTCTTTACTCAACACAGCTACCTCTTTATTCCATGCCAATGCTGCATAGACCTTTTTATACCGATTTGCCACAATCGACATCCCGATCCCGGTCCCACAGATCAAGACCCCATAATCAATCTCACCAGCATCGAGCGCGTCCACCACGGGTGGCACAAACAATGGATAATCAGTACGGTCTGAACTATCAGTACCAAAATCCAACCACTCAATAGATTTTTCTTGCATTAGTAGGTTCTTTAATGCATAACCCCGATGATCTACACCGATGCCAACCTTGATCATATAGACAACCCAGCTTCACGACCACAATCGGTAGCTGGACACAACTGACACGGCCCACAATTCCTTGTTCCACTTTCATTACAGCCACCACCACATGGTGTAAATGGAAGTAATATTTGTTCAGGGCCATTACACAACTGCCATGAAAGCGCCACTTGTCGTTTAAGAGCACGGATACACAAAGTAATAGAATCTGTTTCCGGTGTGAAGAGTGACTCGCCTCCAGGCTCAGTTGCTGCAAATCGAACAAAGAAAATAGTCTTATGTCGGTTGAGACGTTCACCAAAATAACCAGCATACGTCATGTCTAGATCTTCTACATCAATTTTTTTCACTTCTAATGGCTTATGCTTAACACCGTTAACATCCAATAGTAAGTTCCACTCAGCGTCAGGCTTACCAAATATGGTTCCCATCCATCGCGGTTGATGCGCAAGAATATAGAATGATATGTATTGCTGCGTATCTTTTTCAATAGTCTTTAGTGCAAGATTTTTATCTTGATCCGGCATAGCAAACTTAATGACTTTCATATCTAATGACGCTTCACGCACCGCTGGAGCAAGCCAAAGCGCATTGAAGATACCCATGGTCGTAAACTGATCATAGACACGGACAGAGCGAATATATTCTTGAACACAATCATAATTATTTGGCAAAGGACAACCTTGATTGAATTGACAGCGCCCCCAATCAATAAAGCGACCACCACAATTGGCCAAAAGAAAGGGAATACCAATAAGCAACATTAATCTCCATATTCCAGCTCGTTTCATGGCTCACCTTTATCTGTTTTTTATCTATCATTTTTTAAATTCTACAATATACGCTATCCTAAAAAAAAGAATGCTAAATGACAAGGAGAAACAGTGAAACAACTTATACTGATGCTTGGTTGGCGCATACTTAAAGGTGCACGACACGAACAATCAATATCAACCATGATCAAGATTAGTTTTTTAGGAATCGCAATCGGTGTTTTTTCTATGGCGTTAGTTGTATCGATCATGAACGGCTTTGAAAAAGTCACACATGAAAAAATGCAAAACATTCATCCACAACTTTTTATCCGCTCTGACGGCTATCCAATGAACGCATACAAGCTTGGCTCGATGTTCAAAAAAGAATTCCCTGAAATTGCGGCATACGCACCAAGCGACACACAAAACGTACTCCTAGAAAATAATACCACCCACGCTATTGATACCGTCTTAGTACTACGCGGCATAGACCCTGAACGCGAAGCGAATGTCTCAGCATTACATACAAAATTAACGCAGACATTAGACAATAGTAAGTCGTTTCCCAAGCTCCTTATTGATAATCAAATCTTGATTGGAAAAAAACTTGCACAAAACTTAGAGCTGGATGTGGGACAAACCATCACCCTTTTTTATGCTCACCAAAAAGGCAAACAAAAACGGTCCGTTTCCTTTGATGAGGTTGAGGTCGTAGTATCTGGAATATTTGATACCGGTATTGATGAGTTTGATTCTAACCTGGTTATTAGTTCGCTCGAATTTCTCAAAGAAATCTTCCCTAAGGCTAACCCAACCGAGATCGGACTGCGTTTAGATCCTAACGCCTCAGAAGACAAACTTATTCACGATTTAAACTTCCGTATCGGGCTGGACGTTCTATCCTGGAAACAACTATATCCAGCATTAGTGTCCGCCTTACAGCTGGAAAAATATGTTATGTTTTTCTTACTCGCATTAATCACCTTGGTTGCAAGCATGAACATAATATCATTAACGTTCATGCAAATTATTCGCAAACAAAAAGACATGGCACTACTACAAGCGCTTGGTCTGGCTCCGCAACAAGTAGCATACATTTTTTATATTGTAGGGTTCTTACTGACCAGCATTGCCAGCATCGTCGGCCTGGCGTGTGCATTCTTTGTCGGTATTTTTTTAGATCGATATCCATTTATAGAGTTACCTGATGTTTATTATGTTACCAAGCTTCCAATTCGCATGTCGCCGCTCATATTTGGAAGTATGTTTTTATTAGCGCTCTTTTTTACCGCTATTGCATTATGGATCCCAATCCGCACCCTTAAAAAGATGAAGATTGCTAATGTTTTACGGTTTGAAGCATAGAAAAGCTTGCAAGTCTACAGTAAAAGTTACTAGGCTTGCAATTGTCTTATAAGTACTAGAAAAATAATTTTTCTAATTAAGGAGAAAACATGAAAAAGCTTTTATTTTTATTCATCTTAGTTGCAGCAGTTGTAACTGTTCCTGGTTGTAAGCACTTAGGTTGCGACAAGGACAAAGCTGCTGATCACCAGTAGATTTTTATAGGGTGGACTATATACCCATAGTTCACCCTTTTTTTTTTAACACCCAAGAACCACCTTAACCATCCGGTATTATGCATAAAATTTTCTTTATTTTTTTACCACTCATTCTTATCAGTTGTGCACGCAAGCCAATTCAAAAACAAAAGCTCAATTCATTTGTTATTGTTGTTCCGTCCTACAATAATATCGACTGGTTTCATAAAAATATAAACTCTATTATCAAACAAAAGTATACTAAGATGAGAACTATTTATATTGATGACTGTTCTCCTGATGGCACGGGCCCAGCTGTTAAAAAGTATATTAAAAAAAAGAAACTTAAGAATTTTACATTCATACAAAACACAACACGGGTTGGTGCATTAGCCAACCATTACAAATCGCTACAACTGTGTAATGATACGGATATCGTCGTCCATCTTGATGGTGATGACTGGTTCGCACACTCACAAGTTTTAAAACGAATTAACCATGAATATACCACAAAAAATGTTTGGCTTACCTACGGCCAATTTAGAAACTGGCCTACAAAAAAAATTGGATGGTGCAAAGAGATTCCACAAGAAATTATAAATAAAAATCAATTTAGAGAGTTCGGGTTTTGTTCGGCACAGCCAAGAACATTTTATGCGTGGCTGGGAAAAAAAATTCACATTAATGATCTTTATGATAGTAATGAAAATTTTTATACCGTCGCTGGTGATACGGCACTCATGTTCCCCATGCTCGAGATGTCAGCAAGTAAGTTTGCATTCATTAATGATGTTTTATATATACGCAACATTAAAACTCCAATCAATGATTACAAAATCCACCAAAAAGAGCAGGAACGTATTACACGAAAAATACGCAAGAAAAAAAAGTATCAACCTTGCACTGAATCTCACCAATACATTTTCTAAAACTTTAATGTATACTAGAGAAAATAATTAAAGTTGGGAGAAAATTTTTTATGATTAAACTTCAATCACAATTGCCAAGCATGCAACTTGAAGGTAAGACGGTTTTTTTACGGGCAGATCTTAACGTTCCGCTTAAAGACGCTACTATTGTAGAAGATTATCGCCTCAAACAAATCAAACCAACTCTCGACTATCTTCTTGAACGCCAATGTAAAATCCTCCTGGCGACACACATAGGGCGCCCGACAGAACAAGAAGCGCGCCTCTCTACCCAAGTCCTTGTGCCGTGGTTTAAAGAGCATGGGTACACCGTCAGCTTTGCGTCTAGCATAGAGCAGGCCAAAGAACTCATGCAAGAAGATGATAAAAATATTGTATTACTAGAAAACTTACGCTTCTTTCCTGGAGAAACACTCCTCAATAACGCGTTTGCTCATGAATTAAAAGAACTAGCAGAAGTATATATTACCGATGCATACGGAACTTTGCATCGTGATAATACATCGGTGTCCAAGTTACCATACCTATTTGAAAAGAATGAGCGCGCTATTGGGTTTTTGATAGAAAAAGAATTGGCTGCACTCAACAAGCTCTTGGAAGCTCCTAAAAAACCTTTTTTGATGATCATTGGTGGTGGCAAAGTTAAGGATAAGATCCCACTCATACAAAATCTATTTCCGCTAGTAGACCAAATTGCATTATGCCCTGCAATTGTCTATACATTTTTAAAGGCTTTTAATTATAAGGTTGGCGACTCTCTAGTAGATGAACATTTTACTACTAAGGTCTGTGACCTTGCACAACAAGCACAAGAACTCCATGTTCAACTCTGGCTACCACCAGACTTTTTAGTAGAAGAGAATGGTCAATTATCGATCGTGCCTATTGGCGACTTTGCGCCAACGGCTCGTGGAGTCTCTTTTGGTCCTAAGACTGTTGAGGCATGGACAGACTCTATCAATAAAGCTGGAACCATATTTTTGAATGGGTTACCGGGCAGGCTTTCAAAGCCAGAAACACTCACATATTATAATGAACTTGTTAAGATCGTAGCAGACTCACCAGCCTATACTGTTATTGGCGGTGGCGACTCTGTTGGCGCAGCATTAAAACTCAATCTTCAAGACAAGATTAATTACCTTTCTACGGGCGGTGGCGCAACTTTGATTTACTTAAGCGGCGAACCACTTCCAGGCCTCCAACCATTTGAATAGTTATTAAACAAAAAAAGAGCTGGGATTAACCAGCTCTTTTTAAAACTATGTAGCTTAAAGCTTATTTTTTAGCTTTTTTTGCTGCAGCTTTTTTGTTGGCACGGTCACATGAAGAGCAACAACCTTTGCACTTCTTAGTACATGACTTACACTTCACAGGACATGCGCCCTTACATTTTTTGCACTTAACAGCACACTTCTTGCCACATGGCTTACATGAAGCTTTACACTTCTTAGCACAACCAGCACAAGAAACTTCACAACTAGAACAAGCTTTTTCTGCTTTAACTTCAGTTTTAGCATCCATCATTGGAACGGCTAAGAATGCTGTAAGTAAAGCTAATAAAATTTTACCTTTCATCTCGAGTCTCCTTTTTAAATACGATCCAAATTAATCTAAATTACACTATCATATTATTTGCACAGATTGCAAGCTCTAACTATTTTGCTTCTCTGTGATTCTTTTCTTGTTTTTGCTGAACAGAATATTTATGCACACCACGGCTTATTTTCTTTTGCTGCTCATTAAGCATTCTTAAAACCTTGCCGCGCAACTTATTTTTAACCTTAGCTTTTCTCATTGCTATCCTCTCTAACCTTAATATTCTATCATAGTAATACACAGACCCTGACATGCCTTATCCAAACACACAGAGCCTATATATATTTCTATTATTAATTTTACCCGATTTGAGCAAGAAAAATCAAGAGTTTGAAAATATCCATCTATACGGCCATCAATCGGTGTTGCTAGCTACTGTATTGATGGCAATAAACGAAAGCGAAAAGCTTTCTATTAGAGTAATAATGGTAGCAAAAAGTTGCTTTAAGCCTTATAAGCTCAATAACTATATTATTCCATACTTTTATACGAAAAAAGCCTTAAAACTAAAATACTGGGCAAAAGCTCAGTAAATGAAGAGAGTTAAACATGTGTTGATCGAGGTCGTTAGCGTCAGCTTGTTCATATATCACAAAACCATAATTATCATGTTTCATACGCCACGAATAAAAAAGTGGGTTCTTGAAGTTCAAGTTTTTAGCCATCTTGGCTGCCTTAACCGGATCGTACGGTGAATTATGGATACTTGCAGCGTCATGCGATCTGACTTGTGTATTAAAGTCACACGAGGACATATGGTTAGAAAAATCCCCTGGAGCTTCCCAGTGATTGTCCGCAAAGCTGTTATCCGTATTAATACCGGCAACACCCTTCATCGTATCAAAGTCTGGACTATCAACAAAAAATGCTGCTTTTTTCACACAAAAATTATCATGGTTACAAATTTCATACAATAAAAATTCTGCCACGTTATCACTGCCGTGAAGGGCGACAATGCGTTGAGGCAACACACTAAAGAACTCTAAGACTCTTTGGTGTTTGTCAGATAGATCTGCCATTGGTTTACCCTCCCTTGTATAGGTTTATTATTATGACACTACCCTGCTTACTTGTGCTTATCATACCAAGGGAATTGAAAAAAAATCAATGTTTCTATATTTCTCATAAACTGTTCCTTTATAGCCTATAAAATCGCTGGCCATATTCTTATAAAAAGAAAAGAGGGAAGCTTTTTTCAACTCCCCTCTTTTAAATAAATATCTTTTTAAAATCTTATGGCAATGCAACCAGATTTATACACAATGAAGATCCTACCACTACTGTATCATCAGCAGCGCCGCCAGAATATTTAACTCGAATTGTATCAGTAGCAGCCAATGATATCAGAGCAGAGTGCCCAAGATAACCCTGTTCTCCAGTATCAATAGTTTGTGTCGATATAAATCCTGTCGATCCATCATTCTTAGAAATTTCTATCACCTTATCGCCCCCCGTGGTCACGGCATCGATCGTAACACAAGTGGTTACTAAATAAATGCCAGCTACTGTTGCTGTATAAATGCCGGTTCCCGGAACATAATCTCCAGCCGGATCAAAGTCTTCTGTATTAAAAAGTATTGTAGCTGCCGTGCCTACAGTTTGTGCTGAAGAAGTTCTTCGAGCAGCAAGTCGGTAGTCATTAACAAAGCGTCCCCCTGCCGAATCAATCGTACCCTGAGTCGATGCTCCAATATCTAGACTCATACTTCCTTCGGTTCCGCCTGTAGGCGCTCCTGTTGCTATAGTAACATTCCCTGCGGTTCCACTAGCACCTGCTGAAGCTCCAGACGTTATAGCTACACTACCTCCTGTAGCAGTCCCTGTTGCAGCTCCTGCAGTTACAATGACAGTACCACCAGCACCGTTATTGGTTGCACTTCCTTCACCACCAATCAAACTAGCAGCACCACCCGTTTGAGAATCGCCACCAGCCTTACCAGCAGTAAAAGAAATAGCATTACCTACTCCAGCAGAAGTAGCTAAAAGAACGGTAAACACTCCACTATCATCCACCGTAAATGTACTCCCCACACCTGCTGGCTGGAAAAATCCACGGTATACATTCTTAGCTAAGTATAAAAAATATGAAGGACATCTATCCACCATCTCATTAAGCTCTTCATTATTAACAAAAGGCCCATTAAGAATAATTCCGTTAATTAAAGATACAATGCTCGACATTTCCTTTAATTCGGCTTCCGATGTCTGTTCTAGTATATTTACACATTCAGCTACCACTTTTGCCGGTAACACTTTAGGTGAATTAATAAATTTTGTTTGATACGATCTGAGGACCCGATGCAACGTCTTGAATGCCCCAGAAAGGTATTCTTTGTCATTCAGCTCATCATAAGCTGCGGTTATTAAGGCTAAATCTATTTGAGATAAGTCAACATACGGGGCAGTAGATCGGACGAAATTAACTACATAATTATAGTCCTCTTCTGCTCCAGCTGATTCATCAAAGCTCACATCTTGTCTTATTTCGCTCAGCCCACGAGCAAAAGTCATCGTTGTAAGTAAAAATATACTTACAAAAACCGATAACGTTTTTACTGCTCTCATATATACTCTCCTCAAAAACTGTAGCACCCGTTAAATTAAATTTCCCTTTTGCTATTAACAGGGCGGTACGTATAATACCGCCCTGTTAAGTTTTCTACCTTACTCCTATTGTGCTTCTAATACTCGTTTCAATCCAGCATGTGCTATTGCAAGAATTTCTTTCTTCTGTGTAGTAAGACTAGACTCAAGCTTAGCCTCAAGAATATCAACACGTGATTTAAGAGATTCGTTGCGTGCCAATAACGCTTGGATTGCACCAGTTAACTCAACAACCATTTTTGGATAGTTAACATTGAGATATCCACCATCTAGTTCGGTTCCACCAACAAGATCAGGTATACATCGTTTTACTTCTTGAGCAATGAAACCTGTATCTTTACGTGCATTTGGATTACGCTTCAATGCTTCTTTAAAGTTAAATGTTACCGGACGAAGTGCTACAACTTTAGCTAAACACTCTTCGCTATCCATTGAATTAATGTTGGTTTTTAAACGTCCATCAGATGAACTTCTAAAGTTAGCAGCTGCAATATCATTAACCGCTTCCATTGAATAAGTAAATGTATCAGTTGCAACAGTACCGTTAGATATGAACACCGGAACGTTGGCATATGGTGCCGTTGTACTTGCACCAGCGTTACCGGTTACTGTAAGACCAACAGCAGCACCTGTAGTAGTACCGTTACCACCAGCAGTGATAGTCACACCACCAGCAGCACTAGTTCCAGTAGTACTTGTACCACCATCACCACCCGTAATGCTCAATTTACCACCAGCACCACCTGTAGAAGTACCACCACTAGCATTACCACCATCACCTAGAGTGATAGTCATATCACCAGCAGCTCCACCTGTCTCTGAACCTCCGGTTGTTGCTGAACCAGCACCTGATGTAAAGAGGAAGTCACCACCAGCGCTACCGGTTGCATCACCACTTGCATCACCAGTCGTAAAGGTCATACCACCTGTTGCAGAAGCTGCATCAGGAGTTGTTACATTAATAGCAGCTGCTCCTGTACCTGCAGATTGAATATGAACTGCTGTACTTGCTCCTGCTGCTGACGCATTAATATCAATTGCTGAACTTGTAGTACCTGCGCTATTTGTAAGCGTCATTGTTGAAGCAGTGCCACCATCTGTCAAGAGCGCTAAGGCTCCTGCAAGATCTTCTGAACCTGTTACAGATACTGAACCTGCTGTAGAATCAATTACAATATCTTTTGCTGCTCCAGCATTAGTAATTGCAATTCCACCATCATCTGCTTCTAAGTGAATTGCACTTGTACTTGTTGCATTTGTACTATGAAGGTGAATACCATCACTTGAGCCGGCAACTACCCCAGTAGACTCAATCAAGAGAGCTTCATCATCAGTATCGGCTGTGGTCAATTTCAGTTGACCAGTTCCTGATTGCACAGTTGTTGATGATGTACTGTTAGTAGACCCTAAAGTTACTCCTTGTACTGCTGCTCCGGTACCAATAGCTATAGTTCGAGCACCTGTACCACCAATAGTAATAGTACCAGTACCATCTCCTGTACCAATGTTAATAGTTCCTGTATGACCATCATCATTAGCTAAACCTACGGAATTAGCATTAGTTTCAGCATTAATACTACCACTCGTTATTGCTGTGCCAGGAGCCGTCAATAGTGTTGATCCACCATCAACGGTATTTCCTGTTCCAACCCAACGAACGAGTTCTGTTGCTACAGAATCACCCGATTTTTCTACACCAGAACCAGTAGTCCAGTCTAATGTCGCAACATTTGATGCAATGCCACTAATTTCCAAGTGATCGGAAACTGATCCAATGGTATCTGGTAATAAGTAAATGATATCTGCTGACTGAGCTTGCATTCTCATTGCAGTATAGTTGGTACCTGTACCAGGCTCAACCATTCTTAATTCTGCACCAGTCGCCGCAGCAACATTACCACCAGGAGAATTGATTATAACTGCACCCTGAGTAGGTGATCCACCTGAACCTACAAGACCAGCTTGTATATTTACATTACCACCAATTCCACCGGTTGTACCGTCACCACCGTCACCAGCAGTAAGCGTAATCGCACTACCAGCTCCACCAGTCGTAACACCATCACCACCGTCACCACCAGTAATCGCAATCGCTCCACCTGCTCCACCTGTTCCAGCTGCAACAGTGTTGGCTCCACCAACTCCACTTTGCAATGTCATTCCTCCAGAAGCACCAGCAGTACCACCACTATTTGCCTGACCAGCACCTGTAGTAATAGAAACAGCACCACTAACATTTGCTCCATTTGAAGATGGGGTACCTGTTAATACAGTCATACCACCTGTTGCTGAAGCCGCTGCTGGGGTTGTTATATTAATGGCTGCTGCGCCTGTACCTGCAGATTGAATATGAACTGCTGTAGCTGCTCCTGCTGCTGATGCATTAATATCAATTGCTGAACTTGTAGTACCTGCGCTATTTGTAAGCGTCATTGTTGAAGCAGTGCCACCATCTGTTAAAAGCGCCAATGCCGCTGCAAGATCTTCTGAACCTGTTATAGATACTGAACCTGCTGTAGAATCAATTACAATATCTTTTGCTGCTCCAGCATTAGTAATTGCAATTCCACCATCATCTGCTTCTAAGTGAATAGCACTTGTACTTGTTGCATTTGTACTATGAAGATGAATACCATCATCACTACCAGTAACTACCCCAGTAGACTCAACCAAGAGAGCTTCATCATCAGTATCGGCTGTGGTCAATTTCAATTGACCAGTTCCTGATTGCACAGTTGTTGATGATGTACTGTTAGTAGACCCTAAAGTTACTCCTTGTACTGCTGCTCCGGTACCAATAGCTATAGTTCGAGCACCTGTACCACCAATAGTAATAGTACCAGTACCATCTCCTGTACCAATGTTAATAGTTCCTGTATGACCATCATCATTAGCTAAACCTACGGAATTAGCATTAGTTTCAGCATTAATACTACCACTCGTTATTGCTGTGCCAGGAGCCGTCAATAGTGTTGATCCACCATCAACGGTATTTCCTGTTCCAACCCAACGAACGAGTTCTGTTGCTACAGAATCACCCGATTTTTCTACACCAGAACCAGTAGTCCAGTCTAATGTCGCAACATTTGATGCAATGCCACTAATTTCCAAGTGATCGGAAACTGATCCAATGGTATCTGGTAATAAGTAAATGATATCTGCTGACTGAGCTTGCATTCTCATTGCAGTATAGTTGGTACCTGTACCAGGCTCAACCATTCTTAATTCTGCACCAGTCGCCGCAGCAACATTACCACCAGGAGAATTGATTATAACTGCACCCTGAGTAGGTGATCCACCTGAACCTACAAGACCAGCTTGTATATTTACATTACCACCAATTCCACCGGTTGTACCGTCACCACCGTCACCAGCAGTAAGCGTAATCGCACTACCAGCTCCACCAGTCGTAACACCATCACCACCGTCACCACCAGTAATCGCAATCGCTCCACCTGCTCCACCTGTTCCAGCTGCAACAGTGTTGGCTCCACCAACTCCACTTTGCAATGTCATTCCTCCAGAAGCACCAGCAGTACCACCACTATTTGCCTGACCAGCACCTGTAGTAATAGAAACAGCACCACTAACATTTGCTCCATTTGAAGATGGGGTACCTGTTAATACAGTCATACCACCTGTTGCTGAAGCCGCTGCTGGGGTTGTTATATTAATGGCTGCTGCGCCTGTACCTGCAGATTGAATATGAACTGCTGTAGCTGCTCCTGCTGCTGATGCATTAATATCAATTGCTGAACTTGTAGTACCTGCGCTATTTGTAAGCGTCATTGTTGAAGCAGTGCCACCATCTGTTAAAAGCGCCAATGCCGCTGCAAGATCTTCTGAACCTGTTATAGATACTGAACCTGCTGTAGAATCAATTACAATATCTTTTGCTGCTCCAGCATTAGTAATTGCAATTCCACCATCATCTGCTTCTAAGTGAATAGCATTTGTACTTGTCGCATTAGTACTATGAAGGTGAATACCATCAAGGGTTGTGCCCACTACACCTGTATTTCTAATTAAAAGAGCTTCATCTGCCGTTGCTGCTGAATCAATCGTCAAGGTACCAGTTGTACCAGCTGACGCATTAATTTCAATTGCACCAGTCGCTGTACCAGCTGTATTTTTAATGGTCAATGTAGAGGCTGTACCACCATCAGCAAGAACTGCTACTGCATCTGCAAGATCTTCTGAACCTGTTATTTTAACTGAACCTGCTGTAGAATCAATTACAATATCTTTTGCTGCTCCAGCATTAGTAATTGCAATTCCACCATCATCTGCTTCTAAGTGAATAGCATTTGTACTTGTCGCATTAGTACTATGAAGGTGAA
>Ga0233412_10000104_pt1 | contig 45547 bp, 44 predicted proteins | sample Na_anoxic_4_MG_FD_180667 | JGI IMG/M metagenome (GOLD analysis project Ga0233412, IMG submission 180667) | Seawater microbial communities from Saanich Inlet, British Columbia, Canada - Na_anoxic_4_MG | ecosystem: Environmental > Aquatic > Marine > Inlet | place: Canada: British Columbia... | reverse complement strand
TATTCAATGTTGTCCATCGAGCATTGAGGGGATTAAAAGAATTAAAGGTTGTATAAAATATTGTTATTACGGATGTATCTATAAAAAAGCTACTGTTGTTCCTATACCTATGGCCATTGCGACGCCATATTATAATCGTACAAGTTCTTTTGCGCATGAGGTTCCGACTATGAAGGTTGTTGTTGTGTTGTAGTAACGGGTTGTATTTGGTCATAATATTTATGATAAAAAGCGATTTGTGCGCATAATATTACATTTAATATAAAAGAAAATGCTCCCATTGCGAAAGTTGGTAAATCGTCAATCATTATACCGTGTATGGCGTATGGTAAATAACTTATTGTTTGTATTGAATATGAGATTAAACTAACCCCCTTTGAGGTTTTACCTTTATATAATTTATACACTTGTGGTAGTTTATATAAAAGAGTAGCAACCATACCCAACCAACCAAAAAAAGAAGTTTTTGGTATTTCCATTAAAGTAATTGAATTTAAATGTTTAATTACTTTATTTAATATATTTGCCCCCTTTTTTCAGGTTATCCTCCGCCCATAATGGCTGAAGATTACTGAAATGAAAGCATTTTCTTTGCTCTTCTTCACTCGTTAAATCAAACGAACAACAAGGCTTTATGTGGTCAATATGCCAACCCTGTCCATAATTTTCCCAAGTCATTCCTTCTGTGAATTTGGCTTGTAAATAACCTTTCAAAAAAACCAATTTACACCCTACCAATTTAAATGTTCTGTTAGCTTTATCGGCTTTTTGACTACGAACTGCGTGATATAAACGACATCGCATATTCCGTTCTAACCTAAATGACGGGTCAGTTTTTCTTTTATTATTTTGATATTCAGTAGTTTGTTTAATTCTGGCTTCTCTATTTTTATAATAATTTTCTTTTTTTGTTTTTAGAGAACATTCTTTACATTCCGACCTAATTCTACATTGTGTTTTTGCTACATAAAAAAGATCTAGTGTTTTTTCTTTTTTACATTGACCGCAAAATTTGCTTTTTGTAATATCAACTACAAATTCCTTTAAATTCTCTTTCTTTTTTTGATAATATTCCCTATCTTTTTTATTAATAGCCTCTCTATTTTTAGCTCTTCTATTTTTTTCATATTCATTTTTACAATCTTTACACCATCGTTTTCCTTTCAATAGTGTTTTTACTTGAAAACATTTTGTACATTCATCTTCTCTTTCTTGAAGATTTTGTTTTTTTCTTTGTGCTACTTTTTCAGCATTATAACATTTTCTACATACCTTTCTACGAGGCATTAACTCAATATCTTGTTCGCATTTAGAACATACCATTATAATTAATTATGTTATGTTCTTTGTAAGTTGTTTTGTTTTATTAATGTATTTCACCTCCTCTTAATCTTAACACGAGGTGTAAAGTTGACTCCTTGCTTATATTGTAATCTTGCAGCGTTCTGCCGTCTTCGAGTTGCTTCGTAACTCATCTCTTTGCTTTCACAAAGAGCCAGACTGTATCTTAAGCTTTCATAGAAGTTGATTAAACTTCTCAAGCCCATACCCGTGCGGTCGTTGAGGGAGTATCATGTCTTAATCAATAACAGATTTAGATACTTTACCCGCGGATTACCCAATCTCTAATGCTATTACGATGAGCGAGGTCATTACCCTGCCTATTAATAATAATTTCTTATTATTAAGTCGTGATTAGAGCTCTAAGGGAGTTCCCGAACTTTATAAGATATGTTGCCTCTTACGAGACTAGCCATTGAATATATGATAAATTATCATTTGGGATTCTAAATGTTTATCCACTACAAGAACCCAAATCGTAGTGGCATATGACTTTTCCAGGCAAGCTTATTTACCTGCAAAAATCAAGCGTTGTTGATCTGGCGGTCGTAGATCAACTAAACCCTTACGATTTCTCGTAAGGACGGACTTTATCTTAAGTAATCATTAGGGATTATCACTCCCTTCAAACCGACAAACGTTAAGTCTCTGAACCTTTTCCATATTCTAATAATAACGAACGTAGGAACTTGGCTGCGGATTGCCCAATCTCATAATTTTTTACCATTGGAGCCAGCAATTAACTGGGTTCCTTTATAAAATTTCTTCTATAAAGTGGTATTATGAGCTCTAAGGAGTTTCCCGCAATTTGGATGTCTCGCAATCTTTAAGATCACTAGCATTTGAGTTTATATGAATTTGTTTTTCATGTCTTCTTCTACCAGAAGGTGAAGCAAAATCTTTATCACAAGATTTACATTTAAATCTTCTTGTTAATCCTAATTTTGCCTTTTCTTTTGCTGTATGAATTTGATTAATTTTATATGGGATTTGTAAATAAGGTTCTATATCTGCAAGAAATTTTAATGCATCGTGATGACATAATCTCCAAGCATGACCCGTGCAAATTTTATCCGATACCGGCGATTTTCTTATTCTTTGTCTAACAGAACCTCCCCATATTTTTTGTGCTTTATATAAAGGCGTTGGGTCGTTTTGATCTACACCCAATCTAATACGATTATTATTAGATTTATCATTGGATACATAACCCTCGCCTTCATAAAATCCAGCCATCCATACTTTAAATAAATCAATATTCATATATATATATTATAACCTAAATTCATTTTAAATCAATTACAATTCATATAAAGGACTACAACCATTTTTCCATATACAGAGCCTTTTATATATGGTGGAATACTTTTCGGCACACCGCTTTAGTTTATGCCCTCCTTGTCTTGAATCTTTTGTTTTACATTCTCGATCGTATCGGATGGTTCTACATCCAGGGTGATCGTTTTACCCGTAAGTGTCTTTACGAAAATCTGCATACTATAAATATATTTGGCGAATATTATTTAAATCATTTCATTAAATAATATAATTAAAGATGGTAAAGCATAAATCCTACTACGCCAATAATAGAATAAAATTGCACTTGTTGTTTCCCCTTTAATTTTTTATAATTTTTAACATAATAGTCGGCTAATCCAAATGCGGATACATAACACAATATTTGAGCTAATAAATTAATGGTAGTATAAAACATATATAACTTACGAAGAATATAATACGAATGTTCCGGCAATAATTATTCCAATACCCATAATAGCTTGTACTGTGATTTTTTCTTTCAAGAATATAATACCAAAAACAGCGTTCATTACGAGAAGGGCGCCTTCAACTAAAGGTGCGATATAACTAACATCGTATTTACTTAATAAATAATAATTTGCTTTAATAGCAGCTAAAGAAACTAACGCGACTATTGTTCCCCAAATAAGACTATCTTTTAAGTAGTTGGGATTTTTTTCAAATTTTTTACCAATACCGTTTGTTTGAATGTTATATATTAAAAGAGGGAGGGCTATGATACCAGTAATAACATATCTAATATAAGAAAAATTATTATGCCCTATCTTGTCTACTGATATTTTTTCTAAAACTGGTTTAATTCCCCAACCGATGGAATTGACCAGAATAGCTAAAGTGTCTAACATCATCATATATAATTAAATAATATTAATTAAATATAATTAACGACGACGTTTTCTACGTCTTTTCTTTGTACGTTTCCTTTTACGTTTTCTCTTTTTCTTTTTACTTTTTCTTCTTTTAGATTTTCTACGCGATTTTCTTCTACGTCTTCTGGAACTTCTTCCAGGCCATCTTCTACCACCATCGTTGCTTCTAACTGTTCCGGGTTCATCACAAAAATGCCAATCTTCCGGCTCGTTATCAGCTATACATTGATCATGGGTATCGTAACCAGACATTATAATATTTAATGAGATTAAAAAAGGGGCTAAATTAGAACTTAATTCTCACGTTTTTGTAAGTCGGGATATTTCTTAAATAACTTATCATTAAATCTTTTTAATTCTTCTTCTTGGGTTTTATCGGTTTTCATTTTCATTTTAAGATTAACTCTTTTATCGTCGTGTTTATGATCGTATGTTAAATGAGGGGCGTTTCTAAAATTTTGTATTGTATAATATGGCGGTAATTTATTTGGATCTTCTTCAACAATATCATTAGTTAAATTGTATACTTTTGTTGTAATTTCTGCTAATTTTTGTAAAATAGTTAGTTTTGAAGATTTTGAACTTGAAATACATTTTTTATTTAATTTTGGATGTTTTTCAATTCTAAAGAATTCTCTGTATAATTGTTTTTCTTTATTATAGCATTCTTTACAATAATACACATATTTGGGCATCATATCTTGAGTTATTCCTGCTGGTAGAGATTTTGCCGTCTTTTTTCTGTTATATTTTGTTCCAGGAATTACTCCTTTTCTATTTGAGTTTTGCATTTTTTCACTAGCCCATCTTAAATTTTCCCTTCTATTATCTAATTTATCACGATTAATATGGTCAATAGAATATTTTTTATCATTAATTTTTTCATCATTAGGGTCTTTATTTTTAATTATAAAAGAGTGTAATGTTATTTTTTTTTTATTTGGGAGTTGTCCATATACATATCCATTACTATGCAACGACCAATTTGGTCTATATGGTTTGTAATTCATAATTAATTTAACATCGTCAATAGATAATGTAGTATAAATAGTATTATCTTCATTACAAGTCATTTTGTAATATTTTTCATTTGTTTCTTTATTTTGAATTAAATAACAAAAATTTTTGTATGAACCAGCGTATCTACCATAACGAATATAAAGACCAACGTCTTGACTTAAAACAACTTCATGTTCGGAAAACATATTATAATAAATTATAAAATGTTTTATTTAAATCAATTTTATTATTGATTGTTAGTATTAGGATTAACTTAAAGAATACTCTAAGAAGCTTAATTACTATAAGCCAAACCTCCCATACCCGACATAACCCGAAGGACATTGTAGTTGGTAGCATAAACGCGGACCTTGGCGGTGTTAGCACTACCGATGGCAGCAGCGGACACGACCAATTGAAGGGTTGCGTTATCAATTCTACTGAAGTTACAGGTTCCAGATGGCTGGTGTTCTTCAGGGCGAAGAGCGAACGAATAAACGTTGATACCAGTGTCTGGGGAACGAGTGTGATGTTGGAAAGGTTGGACCAAATCAAAGTAGGTACCTTCACGCTCACTGAATCGGTCTTGACCGTTCAATTGAAGTTTTGCGGTAACTACTGGATTTTCACCCCAACAGTGCATTTTCAAGGAAGTTTCAGCAAGAACGAATGCTCCAGCATCAGAAACACCGTTGGTTGCGCCAGCAGAACCTAAGTTACCCGAAAGTTCATCAATTGCTACTGCGGTTGCGTCACTGTTAGCATTAGGGTCGTTGAAAAGACCGTGTGCGTTGATAACAGAGGTGTTTGGAGCAGCATTGGAAGCACCGGCCAATTGAACACTGGAACTGAAAGCACGGATACTGTTTGGAAGAGCATCAATTGCGTCAGTGTAGTTAAATGGCTGAGCACCCAAAGCCATGTTAAGAACTTTAGTTTCAACGAAACTATCACAATAACTTACGTTATCGTCAGGTTGGACAACCCAGATCAATTCTTTACATGGATGATTGAAGTTCAATTTGATTTTGTTGGATGAGGATCCGATGGATTCATCACCAGTGAATTGAAGCTGTTCAATCAAGTATTCGTGTGGGTTTTGGGCCATACGTCTACGTTCATCAGTATCCAAAAAGATGTAATCAACGTAAAGGGAGGCAGCAACCAAAGATTTGGAGTAAGCAGCCGTGCATTTTACGTTTTTGCCTGGGGAAGCGGATTCACCAACTTGGGTAACCGCAAACAAGCATTCATCCATAGGACGGATTTCGATGTTAATTTTAACTTCGTGGTATTGCAAAGCAATCAAAGGCAAAGCAAGACCTGGATTTCTACAGAACCAGAATTGAAGAGGGACATAAAGAGTCGTTTCTGGAAGTGCGTTTCTTGGAGCACATACTGCTTCAGGAACAGCTGCGGCACCACAAGCAGTTGCTACATCAGCAAAGTGTGGGTCAGTCAAGAAAGTAAGTTGCGTGGTGTTACCGATCATTTTGTTGTAACCATCTTCTTGTTCAGAAGTAAGAGTCAATTGGTTCCAGATGTGCATGAAGTCACCGTATTGACGGTCAATTCTTTGACCACCAATTTCTACTTCAACCATGGAAACCAATTGCTCACCTGGACAATCCAACCATCTTGCATAAACGTTACCACCGCCATTATCATCCTGGTTGATTTCAGGAAGAGTAATTTGTAAGTAAGTTCTGTATGCTAAGTCACCATTTCTGGAAACAGTGCATTGAACACGACGACCGAAATCGGCTTGTCCGTTAAAAGTTTGTTCAATAGATTCCATTGCGAAGTTCGTGTGTCTTCTGTAGGTCACTTTCCAAAAAGTGATTTGGGGATTACCCGTAAGATACACATCTTGTGCACCGTAAGCTACTAGTTGCATTAGACCACCGCCCATTTTATAATATTGCTAAAGAAAAAAAAATTTTGGAAATTTAATTAATTAATTAATTAATTAAATAAAAACAATAAAAAACTCATATATTTGTGATATCGAAATTTTCCTGCATAAACCGTGTTAAATATTCGTCTAAATAAACTTCTTTTTTACCTTCGTGGTTCTTTTTGAATATATATAATTCTCCTTTTTTTGAAACATTCCACCCGTTTTCTAAAGCTTTGTAAATAAAAGTCATTTTTCTAAATTTCAATTTATCTATAGTTATATTATTAATGGTTGGTCCATCGATATGAATATCACTCATTTTATGTTAAATAAGAAAATTTATAATTAAATATAACATAAACATTATATACATTAATGCCCAATTTCAAACCAAAGGCCAGCAAAAAAATATGCATTAATAAAAAGTCTATTGTTACATTAGATAGTAAACACAATGAAAAAATAGAAGAATTTTTAGATATTAGCAATACCATATTACCTCGTTTAAGAAAAGAGAAATCAAAATTGAAAAAATTATTGATTAAAAAGAAGGATATTGGGGAAAAACTGGAAATACAGGATGAAATTTTAAGGATTAGAAAAAAAATGAAAAAATTGAAAAAAGAGAAGAAAAATTATTATTTATTGAATTCTGATTATATTTTTGAATATTTTGAAAGGAAAAAAAATATTTCAAAAGGGAAATCAAAAAAAACAATAGTGTTAAATAAATTTTTCAATAAAAATACCGAAAAAAAGAAAGAAAATAAAAATGAAACAACAAATATAAATAAATATTTGACCAGTATTGATGAAAGTTTTATAGATATTAATAATTATGTTATTGATTATGAAAAATGTAAAAATTGTGATGGCGAATTGATACCGGTTGAATCGGAAGGTTTGATAATATGCAATAAATGCGGGCAACATATGCAATATCTCATAGAACATGAAAAACCTTCTTATAAGGAACCACCTAAAGAAGTATGTTTTTATGCATATAAAAGAATTAATCATTTTCGTGAAATATTGGCTCAATTTCAAGCTAAAGAAACCACACAGATCCCGATAGAAGTTTTGGAAAATATTAAATCGCAAATAAAAAAAGAAAGGATATCATTAAAACAAATAACAAATATTAAAGCTAAAGACATCTTAAAAAAGTTAGGTTATAATAAATATTATGAGCATATACCATTTATTAAAGATAAATTAGGGATAAAACCACCTGTGATGAGTCCGGAATTAGAAGATACATTATGTAATTTATTTATGGAAATACAAAAACCGTATTCAAATCATTGCCCCGATGATCGTGTTAATTTTTTAAATTATTATTACGTTTTATATAAAATGTGTGAATTGTTAGGAGAGGTTGGATTTTTACCTTATTTCCCCATGTTGAAAGATCCTGTAAAAAGAATAGAACAGGATGAAATATGGAAAAAAATATGCAAAGAACTATTATGGGAATTTATACCAACTATATAGAATCCAATTGTTCTCTTCTATTTACCATAGGATATAATTGTTCATCAAGTTTATATCTTAATAAAGCAGCAAATCCTGCTGTAGAAAAGACAAAACAATGCCATAACGAGTGAAATTTTACATATATATCGTTATGCCATTCTTTACTAGCAATAGAATACATAATTATGGCTGTGATACCACAAGAAAGAAATAAAAAGGATAGACATTTAAACCGCAATAAATATCTCCAAATAGTTCTCCATTTTATCATTATTATAAAAAAACTACATATTGATAAATACCAAGTAATAATTAAATCGCGATTTAAATTTTCCCATAAATAAACTATTAAAACTATATTTTCCACGGCAAAACTTGTTATATAAATTTGTGGTTCCCGAACTCTTGAACCATACAATACGGTTGTAAATATTAAACTTGAGCAAGCATAACCATCTAATAAAGCCCAATTATCATAATCGTAATCGCTGGTAAATACTTCATCTTCAGGTAATGAATGATGCGAATGATATAAAAGAGAAAAAGTTACAGCATATATGAATTTTATTAACATGAAAATACTTGCGGCATCTTTGCGTCTTTTCCAACTCCATATAAATACACCCATTGGGAATAAAGCAGTACAATGTGTCGTTAATAACCATGTATCCAACATTATTATTATAAGATTAATATCTTTATGTAATCTATTTAAATAATTAAGGGTAAATTATTTTAATGCATTCAATATGGTTTCTGGTTATAAATATGTCTTTCGTTTTTTATCTTTATCAGGTGGCGAATTTTTATTTATCCATGAGTTATGAAAAATTTAATGAATATGATATTAAAAGAAGAAACTATATAATTAAAAACTTTATAAAATCATACATTTTATATTATATTTCGGTAGCTACAATACCACTGGTTCCAATGGTATTATTAAATATAGGCAATGTTAATAAATGTTTACATTTTATAGGATTTTTATATTGTTCAAATGATACTGTTGCACTATTTAAAAATATGAATATGTCGTATTCTACAAAAATACACCACGTAATAAGTACCACTTTATCTACTATAAATATTTTTGTGGATTCATTGAGGGATAATAATATAACAAAATTGATGTCTATATATTGCATATTATCTTGTTATCCTCATGAAGTGAATTATTGCTTGGGTATGAGGTTTTTATTGGAGAGAACCAAAGAAAAAAAAATGAAAAGACAAGCGTTCATAAAATATTTGGGTTGTTGTTTTATAAATTGGTCTATTCATTCAATATATTTAATTTATAATATAAGAAATTTGAATATTATTATGGTAGGTTATTATAGTCTTATTATTTTTATAGTATATGATGACCTTGTGTTATTAAAATGGTTGAGAAATTAGATCTTTTCCATCTTTGAAAATCTTCCTCCTCCAAGAGCATTTTCCTCCATAGATTGTTTTTTCAACAGAATACGTTCCTCGTTTGTTATTGTAGGTTTTAAGATTTGCGCCATCATATCCTTATAACTTTGTTTCTTCTTCTTCTTCTTCTTCTTCTTCTTCTTTTCATGAACAATAGGTTTTTCTATAATAGGCGTTTGAGTAGATTTGGTATCCATGTTAGTATCCATAATTAATTATATATAATTAGTTATAGATTTTAATTCAATTTTATTTTTTATCATCATCCGGTAAGAGGGATTTTAACTTGGGTTGGTCTTTATTCTTAGATGTAATAATATTGTCGCCTTCAAACAATTCCTTTTTGATATCGGCACTTGTAATATTCTCGCCAGTTAGCGAGCTTTCAATAGTATTATTTACACCATATAAATTACCTTCTTTATCGATATTTTGTGTTAATTTATTTTTGTTTTCTTTTGCTAATTTGATATTTTCTTCAATGGCCTTTCTTTTAGTTTCCAAAACTCTTTTTTCAAATTCTTGTTTGGCCTTTTCTTCGTTCTTATTTTTTTCACTCATTAACTGATTCAATTCTTCTTCCATATATTCAACCCTACCTGTCTTGTATGCTTCGGGATCCCAAGGCATCCACATTCCAACTGGTCCCACATATACATTATGATTTGGGTCTACTTCTCGTAATAATTTACATCTTAATTCGGCTTCTCCTTGTGTTGCATATACACCTCTAATTTTCAAACCTCTTGTATTTGTTTGAAAATTGTGTGTTGTATCAAAATCATCTTGTAATCTTTGTTCGTTATTATCTACAAATGTTTTATAATCATTTCTTAATTTTTCAGAATCAAACGAATTTTTTTCGCTTTTTAAAAATTCTTCGAAATCTGATATTAAATCATTAAATTCCAAATTGTATTTAAAACCGAGGAAACTTAAAAATTGATGGTATTTTTCAATGGATTTAGAAAAATCAAAATATTTTAGGAATTCTTGAAAAAAGAACCTATTTTTATCTTCCAATATATTCTCTGGAGATACAAAAGAAATACAAGCAAATTTTTGCCCTGAAATTGGTTTATCCTCGTCCAATAAATCAATATATTTAGGATTTTCTCCACCGTTTGGTAATTTTTGTCGTTCAAAAGCCATAGAAGCCATTTATACTTTATTTTATTTTTAATATTTAAGTTATTTTAAACCTAATTATTTTTTTCTATATAGTTAGTATAAATGTCTGGATTAGGTGATATGGTTGACTTAGGCGAATTAGTTCGTCGCGCAGTTAAATATCTTGTTGAAGGTATCATGGTAGCAATTGCCGCTTATGCTATCCCAAAGAAATCGTTAAATGTTGATGAAGTTATGTTGATTGCCTTAACGGCAGCTGCTACATTTAGTATATTAGATACCTACGTTCCAAGCATGGCAGTTTCTGCCCGTTCGGGAGCTGGCTTCGGTATCGGTGCTAACCTTGTTGGATTTCCCCGATAAATAAAAAATATTAATTAATAATACATTATTAATATTTTTGACTATATAAATAAATTAATTCTTTTTGTCCTAAGCTATCTTGTCTAACTGTATCTTTACTCATACTATAATCAATAAAGTTGAATCTTTTTTTTAATAGTATAATATCAATTTTAGATTTTATAAAATGCCAACTTTTAGGTCTTAAAGCATCTAAATCATGAGAAATTATTTTACCACAATTTGAACCATATGCTTTTAAAGCAAAATCAGCACCTTCTGGTGGAGTGGGTTGTCCATCCTCATCTTTAGGACCATACTTCAAAAATTCAAAATCTTTATGTGTTTTCGCATATTCTATAATCTCTCTTTTTACATCTTTCTTTTTCCAAATTTGAAAACAACATTTTGCACCCATCTTTGGTTCAAAACAACACGGCTTCATTGGTAAATCTTCATTATAAATCAAATGAAAGTCTAAGTTTAATCTATTTTGAACAGACACCCTTTTAAACGTTCTCGGAACTATAAATGCTATTACTTCAGCATATTCAGCCGATTTATTAAAGAATTTAACAGCCAATGAACTTATTTTCCCAAAAGGTGGATTTCCTATTACAAGATATTTATCTACACCATCTTGATACAAACCAGACATATCCAAGGTTAAATAATCCATTTGCATAATACCCGGATATTTGGGATCTAAATCAATGCCGCGTCTTTTATCTATGGGCAATAATTTATAAAAATTACCTGTTCCGGCTGATGGTTCTATAAACCAATTAAATTCATTGATATTTACTTTATTTTGTAAAGTTTTCCAACATTGTTCTGCTACTTCCATTTTGGTGTAGAATTGGTCCATTAATAATATACTATACATGTTTATTATTAATTCAATTTTATACGTATGAAGGTATATCATCCACATTAAATACCTTAGCTTTTTTTCCTATTTTCTTTCTTGAACTCAAAAATTTATTAAAAATATTATCCTTTTCTCTATCAAATTCATTTTCAGGCGTATGGTTATGAACTGTTCTGGCGATCATTTTGTATAATTTAAAATCCGGATATCTCTCTTCACCATGTTTTTTATATAATATATTTCTTCCTTTATCATCTTCGCACCATCTAGCAATGGTTAATGCGATTGGGTCATCTTCTTCTTCAACATCATCAATATCATCGAAAAAATAATCAAATAAAGAACAACCTAATCTACATAAATCAAAACTATAATTTGGTTCTAATCTTGGTTTTTTTTCATTGAAATACGGCTCCGTATTATATTGCGTACTTGCGTCACCTTTTGGATGAAAACTATCACTCATAAATTTTTTACCACTATGTCCGTAAATAGCTCTACCAAAATCAATTATTTTATAAATTTTTCCAAATGTAGGAACGCGGTATAGTTTGTTTTTATATTTATAATTCAAATATTTTTTATCCGTTTTGATATACATTATATTATTTGAATGTAAATCATTATGGGTAAAATTATACATCTTTTCATATACTATTAATGATATACTTACTTGAAATAAACAAGACCTCCATTCGTCTATAGATAATTCATTTTCTTCGTTGTCTAATAATGAATCAAGAGTATTATCCATCTTTTCTAAGCATATAATTTGAACAGGAAAATTGAAAATTTCACCTTTAATATATTCATTACTCATATTTGAACTTGAATATTCTGAAATATCACTATTGGTACAACTTTCTAATGAATTTTCCGACATATCCATTTCTTCATCCGAACATTCCTCATCTGAAGTATTTGATGAACGCGAAGAACACGCCGATTCTGTTTCTTTTCTACTTTGTAAATTATTACTTACATCCATTTGTAATTCAATAGATTTTGAATTATGTAATTCCAAGTTCTTTTCTGTTAATTCAAAAACATCTCCAAAAATTTCATCGTTTAATTCATTAACATTTAAATTAATATCCTCACCATTCCCCAAAGATAATTTCTTACGATGCGTCCTTGAAGCATCAGACAACATTTCTTCATCTATATCTTCTGTTTTAAATAATTTGTCTATATTTTCATGAAAATAATTTGAATCATATAAATATTCCAAATCATCACAGATATTTAAAAAGTGGGATTTTTTTACACCTAAAAACGAGCCGTAAAAATCTAATCCATTTGGAAATTTATGTTCGTGGAAAGCAATACTGCTCAAATATGAAAAAAAACTATCTACATAAGCAGAATTATTATAATCCAATACTTTTTTTGAAACATTATTATCATTTAATTTAGGAAGTGTTGTTCTCATATCATCGCTAATATTTGTATATTTCCCAACCATATATTTAATTGGGTCCAATAATGGGCTAAATTTAAAAAATGATTCTCTTGATAATGAATTATTATCTGTATCTTCCAATTCTATAGAAAAATTATTATCATCGATGATTTTTTTAACATTGCTAATATTGTATTTGTGATTTAAATTAACACTGTTGTATGTATTTTCATTCAATGAGAAAAACTTTCTATACATAGGTATGTAATTTTGAACTTTATCAAAACCACAATCTTTCTTAAATTTATCGAAAAGTTTTGTATTATTATTTTTTTTGTAAGATACTACAAACATTAATATAATTAGAATAATTATTTGTTTATTTTGTTTTTTACCTAAAGTTTTATGTTTAAAAGACAATTTTAATTTAAAATATAATAATAATATGAATTTGGAATTAAAAAAGTTTGATATGCGAAATATATCATTTAAACCAGGAGAAACACAAGGACCTGTTATCGTATTAATTGGTAGAAGAGATACCGGGAAAAGTTTTTTAGTAAGAGATTTACTATATTATCATCAAGATATTCCAATAGGCACCGTCATTTCAGGAACAGAAGCGGGTAATGGATTTTATGGAGCATTAGTTCCAAAATTATTTATTCATGATGAATATAATTCTGCTATAATTGAAAATATTTTAAAAAGACAAAAAATGGTTTTAAAACAGGTAAAAAAAGAAAAACAGGCTTACGGTAAGAGCAATATAGATGCACGTGCTTTCGTAATTTTAGATGATTGTTTATATGATAATGGTTGGGCTCGTGAAAAATTAATGCGTCTTCTTTTCATGAATGGAAGGCATTGGAAAATTATGCTTGTAATTACTATGCAATATCCTCTTGGTGTTCCTCCTAATTTGAGAACAAATATAGATTATACATTTATTTTACGCGAACCTTATTTAACAAATAGAAAGCGTATTTATGAAAATTATGCGGGTATGTTTTCTACATTCGAATCCTTCTGTCAAGTCATGGACCAATGCACTGAAAATTATGAATGTTTAGTTATATCTAATAACGCAAAATCAAATAAATTAGAAGACCAAATATTTTGGTATAAGGCTTCGTCACACAATGATTTCAAATTAGGTTCTAAAGAATTTTGGGAATTATCAAAAGATTTGGGATCCGATGATGAAGAAGAAGGATATGACCCAAACGCGTTTAATGGTAAAAAAGGTCCCCGAATTAATGTTAAAAAAAATAGTGGTTGGTAATATATTAAATCTAACTTTAATATATTATGAGTTCAAGAAAATCAAAAGCATCGCAAAAATCAAGAAAAGTAAAATCAAAATCAAGAAAATCAAAAGCATCACAAAGGTCTCGCCAAAGCAGAAAACAAAGCAAAAGGTTAGAACGAGAAATTAAACTATCAAAAGAAATGAGCAAAAGAATGTCCAAAAAAACACCCATGATTGCTTCTTCACAAGGTATTTCATTATTGAAACGAAGTAAGCGTAATATGTCTAAGGGAAGACCATTAGCGTCCGCAAGAGACTTTTTATTAGCAACAAGTATATTAACTGCTGCTTTAAGTCCATATGACCCACATCCTATGGCCAAAAAAAGTCAAATAGCACCAGATACTCAAGTTCATTTGGATTGGCATAAAGGTCAATTTCCAGATAAAGAATTAACATCCAAACAATATAAGAAACTTATGAAAAGAAGTAAAAGAGGAAAAAGATTAGCAACTATACAAGAAGGTGGTGGTGGTGAAATAATATATATTAATTGGCCAATTATTAATGGTGAAGGTAAGAAGATACCTTATTTTTGGAGAGCCGAAGTGTTGAAGGTAGAGGGTAAAAATATGATGGTTAAATGGGTAGATTTGAAAGAGGGTAAAAATAATCCACAATGGATCAAGAAAAGTACACCAACAGCTACTGATGAAGAATTAGTTGTCGCAACTACAATGACAACAGAATTACCAAATGATTTTTATAATGCATACGGAGCAGATGAATCACAACTAGGTGGTAAATGGTCATTGAAATATAAAAGAAAGATTAATTGTAAAAGACCAAAAGGATTCTCTCAAAAACAATATTGTAAAAGAATTTCAAAGAAGAAAAAGAAGAGACGTACAAAGAAAAACCGAAAAAAAAGAACTAAAAAAAGACGAAGAAAATAATAACATGATAATGTAATAATGCCTTTACCTTATCATGCTGGAAAATCAAAATTGGCGAAAACAATATCAAAAATGGTTTATAAGAAAGTTGAAGAAAATCCATCTATAAAAAATTATGCGGAACCTTTTAGTGGAATGGCCCGCGTAGGAATTAAAGTTATGGAGGATGATAAAAATAAAGTATTTAAGAAATATATTTTTAGCGATGTAAATCCAACTATAACAGTATTATTCAAAGCATTAAAGAAAGGTTGGTTACCAAAACTTGAAAATATAACGCAAAAAAAATGGGAAAGTTATAAAAAAAATAAGAAACCCTCCGCTCAAAAATCATTTGTAGGTTATACATTGGGATTTGGTGGTCAATATTTTGGAGGAAAGAATGTAAGAACCGAAAAAAGAAGCCACGGTGGTAAGAATTTTGCTGCTAATTATATGAGAAGTAAAAAGAAATATTTGAAAGGATTGCAACCATATTTTAAAAGTTCAAAGTTCATGTACAAAGAAAAAAGTGTATTTGATTTAGATTATAAAAATACTATTATCTATTGCGACCCTCCTTACGTTGCTACAGCTTTCAGAGCAAAGAAAATATGGGATAAAGAAAAGGAAAAGAAATTATGGGATACTATAAAAAAATGGTTAGAACCTTCCAAAAATAACATAGTCATTTTATCGAATAGTAAAAGAACAAACAAAACGAAAGGTTTGAGGGTGAAAAAAATATACGAGGATGATGTTGAGTATGGTAGTTGGAAAAAGAATTGGAAAAAAAGAAAGGAAATGATATTTGAGGTAGTTAATACGAGTGGTAGAAAAACACGTAAGAAACAAAGAGGTGGTGGAAGACGCCGAAAGAAAAAGACGCGTAAAAAAAGAGGCGGTACAATGAACGATAAAGATAGAGGAAAGCGTCGTAAAAGAAAAACGCGTAAAAAACATTATTAATCTATTTAAATAGAATTTACTTTTTTGTATAATGATAAATTTTATTTATATTATTGGTCCTATTGCTTGGGCATATATGTTTTTGAATATAAAAAATATATTGCAAAAAGAACGGTTATATGATAGTAGTCTATCACATAAGATATCTAATAATATCCTTGCGGGTTCGCATTGTTATTATACATTATTGCTTCTTTATTTTCATTATACTATAAATGATGGCAATTATTTTGGCTACATCAAGTTTAATACAACATCTTTTTATATATATGATACGTTCAGAATGATTTATTATAATTATAATAAATTTGGTGTGTCTCAGGGTGTGATGATATTACATCATGTCGGCACTGTTCTAATGTTGAATGGTTTTACTTATTGTGGAAAAGAGTTTTTTGTATTTGGTGAAATGTCTAACATTTTATTATATCCTGTTTACCATTTTCATACATTAAAAATAAATAATAAGGTATTAGACATTGGTAGAGTATTACAATTGATAACGTATTCTATACCGCGTATTTTTATATTTACTTATTATTATTATCAAACGATTTTAAATGATCCTTTATGGATTTCTATACCGGGTTTTATTATGTATATGATGGGTGTCTATTGGAGTTATAGATTATATAGTGATGTCCTTCGAGTTATTTATTAGAATGAATAATATATCTACAAGTAGTAAATATATTAAAAAAATATAATTATATATTATTATGAATAATGGAGCAATATCAATTTATATAGACAGAAAACGAAATAATAGTAAGCCAATTAATATTCCGGCAAGAAAACCATCTGTATGGGTTCCAAATAAAAAGGTTGATAGATGTTTTGAATGTAACGCGGAATTTGGCTATTTAATAAGAAAGCATCATTGTAGAAGCTGTGGAAGAATATTTTGCTACGATTGTGCGAAATGGTATTGTAAAAATAACGATTATATAACACAACCGACTCCTCCTGAAAAATCTTATTTGGATTTAACTCAATTTATTGAAGATAATACAACGATACGAGTATGTAAATCTTGTAATGATATAGTTAATGTTACCAATACATATGAAAAACACATAATCATTTTTTCAAATTTACCCATAAATATATCGCATTTGGTTTATCTAAGGACTGTTTCAAAAAAATGGTGTAAAATAATAAACTATATAATAAGTGTTTTTAGAAATATCCAATATAAGATTTCTTGTCAAAAAATATCAAAAATAGAAAAGACATTATTATGGAATCATAGATACGAATTCAAAGAACATTATACGCTTATAGTTAAATGTATAACTTCTAATAATGATAAGAGCAAAGAAGATATTGAGAATTTAATAAATTATTATAAAAATCCGAAAGTAAAAAGGCATTCATGTCGCAAATTATTATGTAAAAGTGATTGTAGATTGCATTGTACATCTGAAAATGTCTTAGAGTTGGGATTTAATACTGATTTGAAAAAACATAGTTCTGTAGAAAAATATTTAGTAGATAAACTAACATCAAAAATACAAGATAATTTATTAATGCCGTGGTTGGTAGAATTATCAAAAAAAAACCTACAATTCGGTATGGACTTAGCTTATAAATGTACTATGGATTTGAATCTATTTTATTCGTTTTATTTTGAAACGAAATATTATTTGAATAGTTTTGATAGAAATGAAAATTTAAGGAAAATGATGGAAAAAATATTAACATTGGTTCCTAATGATTGGATTTCAGACATAAGAAAAACAGATGAATTTATAAAATTTATAGAATTACTGGTTCAAAAAAATAAAGAGGGTAGATTTGAGTTAGTTAACAATTGGTTTAAACAAAATGGTTGCGTTAGGATGCCGTGGAATCCCGAAAGGTTATGTAGTGATATAGACTTGTTAGGTATAAAGAATTTAAATTCTACGTCAAAACCATGGGTAGTTCCATTAATAACCGAATCGCATAAATACCATGGTAAGAAAAAAAGCTATATATTGGTAAAAAATGAAGATTTAAGGAAAGATAAATTAACGATGTATGTTTCAAAATGGTTAAAAAAAATAGGCGGTGAGGAAATAATTGTAAATACATATAATGTTTTACCTTATCGTTATAATTATGGGTGGATTGAAATATTGGATGATACCATAACATTATATGATGTTATCGATGTAAGAAAGACAACCTTATTAAATTATATAATGGATTTGAATCCAACCGGAACTATAACCAATATGCGAGAAACTTTTATAAAAAGTTGTGTATCATCTTGCGTATTATGTTATATATTGGGTGTAGGCGATAGACATACTGAAAATATTTTAATTAATAAATGGGGTGATTTGATTCATATAGATTTTTCTTATTTACTTGGAGAAGACCCAAAACACGTTGATGTTGAAATGAAAATAACGAATGATATGTTGGAAGCATTGGGTGGCAAAGGTTCAGCAAATTTTATAAAGTTTAAGAAAATTTGCGGAGGAATATATAAGAAGATAAGGAAAAGAAGTGGATTATGGTATATATTATTGTCTTATTTATCATTTGTAGAACCTCCCATACATCCATATTACAATAATAATAAGTTAATAAAGAATTATGTTATAGATAAATTAATTCCAGGTGAATTTGATGAAGAATGTTCTTTACAAATAAGTAATATAGTTGAAAATTCATCTAATCCTTCTTATATGGAAACAATATCGGATATAAGTCATAAGGTGAGTAATAAAGTCAAGCAATATTATAGTACAATGTTTACCATGGATTAATATTTATATGAGTACAAAAAAAGGATAAAAAAGAAGTATAACAAACGACGTACAAAGAAAAAACGTAGAAAAAGACGTAGGAAATAATAATATAAAAACAAATAAGTATTTATATTATAAAAATGACCACTATTTTTTTTGGAAGTGACCATGCCGGATTTTTAATGAAGAAAGAGATATTAAATACCTTAAATGCGGGTAAAGAAGAAGGGACTGTTGATAAAATGCTTGAAATAAAAGATATCGGGTGTTACTCTGTAGGAAGTTGCGATTATCCAGAATTTGCTTTCAGAGTAGCAAACAAAGTTAGCGAGACACCAAATTCTTTTGGCGTATTATTATGTGGAACAGGTATAGGAATGTCTATTGCTGCTAACAAAATAAAGGGTGCAAGATGTGCGTTGTGCAATAATTATACATCTGTAAATATGGCACGAAAACATAATGATGCTAATATTATAGCCATTGGTGCTCGTGGAAATACTCCTGAAATGGTTTTACCATTAATATTAGGATTTATTCACACCGAATTTGATGGTGGAAGACATAAAAAAAGAATTGATATGATAGATAGTATGGTTTAAACTTCCTTATTCTTCTCCTTAATAGGTTCGTCGGTTTTTGCTTTAAGATTTGATTCACTATTGCATCGTTTTTTTAATGGTCTGGAAACATCATCCGTAGCAGCTCTTGTAATATTATCTAATGTTGAAAAAATATTTTTAAGTTCGGTAGCTATAAAAGCTTCCGGGGTTTTGGTCGAATAATGTACGATAGTGTGTATATAATTATTATAACGTAGGCCAAATTCAAAACCAACTGCATATAACGATGTCCCCAATATAATACATTTTATAACGCCGTATGGAAAGGTTAATGGAGTAATTCCACCAAAAATAAAAGTGAAAAGTTTTCCATGGATAAAACCAAGAATACCAGACACCAGGATAGTCAACATTAATTTAATTCTTTCGAATACTGGATAACTATTTTCCTTATGTAATTTTTTCCAAAATTGATCGTGTTCTATTTTAAATTGTAGTAACATTGTACCACCAGATAAAGCTGCTTCTTGTATATCGTAACTCATTTGATAAATAAATACCAATTTATTTAAATACCTTTAATAATTGAATTAACCATTATAAAATTGAAACAATATAAACGCAATCCTGTTATATTAATCAACATGCCAATTACAATAATAAACGCCGAAAATCATAAAGATTTCAGAATCGTTCCTGCAAAAAGCAATACGGAGAGACAATTTATATTAACAAGATATGGCCGTTCGTACAATATGCACGATAATGGAAAAACACATTATATGCTTTTATGTAAATCTATGGGTTGGGTATTTAATGTAGAACCAGGTTATTATAAAGCAGCTATTAAAGGGGAATCTATACATTTAGAATGTATTACTGAGGAGGAATATAGAAGATGTAATCCACAAGAAGATAAACAAGATAATAATCAATAATAAAATTGAATTAAATATACTTTTTTAATTCAATTAAATGACGAGCAAATACGAAGAAATTCAAAACTTATATGATAAAATTAAAGATTATAGAGTTGATGAGGACTTATTGCCTTCACAACTCCAATTGGATAAATATATAGAACGTTTAATGGGGACACAAAATATGTTTATGACGGAAAGTATATGTTTTAAACGTCCTTTTTATAGTGCTAAGAAGGATGTTGTAATGGGTTATACCCACACTATAATTATATTTATAGATAGAGGAATTAGTATAATGATGACAAACGATATGATACATAAAATTCCCATATTAAGAAGTATTATCATAGATGGAAATGGTTCTGATAAACCACTAAGATTAAAAGGTTCTTACGATCAGCAAATTATAGATGGTCCATTATTATATATAAGCAAGTTACCATTAGATAGTTTATATTTTGATACACCAGGAGAAGAATATGATGTAAAAAGATATAGCTCTACCAATAATTATGGAATAGCAGATAAACCATTAGAAAAATATTTTATGTTTGATAATGTAGAAGAGGCGCTTATAAATTATAAATGGTATTGTTAAAAATTGGGCATATCTGTAAATACTTTTGGGATGGATTTACCTACATTTGAATTGAATTGGTCTAAAACGAATAAACCAACAATTACACTTAAAAATACAACCAAACTATCTCTAAATAATTCTTTCAATGGTTTATTTTCTTTTACTATAAATCTCATTTCAATAAATTTCAATAATAGATGCATAATAGATACAACAACTCCAGACATTAAAAGAGTAGACATGATATAAATTATTTTATGATGTTTTTTAAAATAATTTAACGCAATTAATTCAATGTTTCAATATCAAGTTTGATAGCTGGTTCTAATTTTTTTTCCTTTTCCAAATCGTGAACATCCGAAAAATCCAATTTTATAGTGTCTCCGGATATTTTTAATGGACCATCGTCATCATCCCCATAATCTCCTTCTTCTTCGGCTTTTCTTCTTTCGTTTGCGATTTTTGCTACTTCTTCCAATCGCTTAATATCTTTTGGAGCCTCAATAAGGGTTTCTTTATTGGTTCCCATATCTAAAACAGCATCTTTGTCGTTAAACGATATTCCTTCTCTTTTTTCAGGAATATTAAATTTCATAGAGAATGGTTTTGGGGATTTATCATTATTAATAGTATCCAGTTTATCTGTTAATATTTTTAAAGAGTCATTGAATTCGGCTTTTTTTTCTTTGGGGTTTTCTTTGTTTTCTTCATCTGGTAGTAATTCTACAGAAGGTTCATTTGAAACAAATTTTTCTTTGTTTTCTTCATCTCTTTTTTCTTGTCTTTCAGTTATTTCTTTTTCTAGTTTTTCTGCTTCTTCTTTCTCCATATTTTTTTCAATAATTTCTTCAATAACTTCTTCATCGACCGTTTCATCAATATAAGCACGCAATATTTTTTCAACAGGAACACTATCGCGAATAACATTTAAAATACTTTGATTACATAAAACTTCGGCTTCTCTCATATTTTTTTGTCTTTGAAGAGGCATAACATCCTTTTCGAACAAATATACATTTTGATATATTTTTCGTGCGTACATAATATAAACTTTATGGAGGAACTGATCCATTTTTGGTATATCAATATCAATTTTTTTTTGTTTTTGCGATACTCTAATGCTTGTTAATAATTTTAAATGTGAAATATGAACACAAGTTATCAAATCATCTAAATAGGAACAAGTGCTTTCTTTTTTAATGCGATTTGTTTCTTCGTTCATCAATGATTGATTCCATTTCGGTACTCTTGTTAAAAAATTTTGAAATGTCATTAAATATTTATCATCTTCGTCGTTTGATTCACATAAAACAAGTGCTTCATCGAAAATAGAATGAACTCCTTGCATTATCAATGGTGTTAAAATATTAACTAATCTAACACAATATTCGTTTTTAGCTTCAGATAACATATTGACGTCGTAATCGTCCATTTAAATTGTTAAGATATTTTCTAATTTAATTTTTTTCCGCATAGAAATAAAAAATAAAACAATTATTAATAATGTTTTTTCATCTCTAAATTCTTTTCGTATTTTATCAAAATATATTAATAAATTATTTTTTATTTCAGCATCTATGTCCATTTTTTCTATTATTTCGATAACATCGATTGCTGCGTACCCCTTTTCATATAATTTTAGTGCTAAAGCGTGAGTTTTCTTAATATTTTTATAATTATTAACATTATGTATTTTGTTTTTCAAATATGTTTTTCTATTGTGGAAATATTCATTATTGTCTAAATTTATTCGATTATATTTATGTAAATTAGAATTTATTCCACTTATTGTAGGATTTGGGATATGAATATTACAAAATCGTGATATTATGGGTTTTAATACAGAATCGGTATTTTCAACAATAATAAAAAATCTTGTTGTATGGCTAAACTTTTCAATGCATCTTCTTAGTGCCGATTGAGCATCTGTTGTTAGGTTGCCTGCATTGAAAAGAACAATACTTTTGAAAATGGAACCATTTCTACTTTGAATATTTGCTTTCGCGAAAAATTTTAATTCATCTCTTATAAATCTTATTCCTTTACCGTGGGCACAATTTACAAACATACAATATTCCTTTATCATATTTTTATCATTATTATAAATATTATTAATTAGATAGTTTAAAACATATCGTTTTCCACTACCAGAAGGTCCAAAAAATATTATATGTGGTATTTTCTTATTTTCAATAAAATAATCTATTTTTTCAATGATATTTTTATGTATGTTTAAAGACATATGAGTATTATTATTAATATTTCTTTTAATAATAATAATCTTAATTAATTAGCAATGTATTCATCTATGTTTTTCTTTGTACATGATTTATATTAAACCGCATTTGTTAAAGAATGTGTATAAGGGTTATTATCAAATGGTTTTAATAAATCACCACATTGTCTATTGTTATTAGCCATATTTTCTCTGGTATTTTTATTGGAATATTTACCCAAAACAGAGAATCCAGAAGAGGATTTCGGCATATTTGGACGCATAACACCTGGGGCAGATGCTTTATTGGCGTAAGTCGTTAAATTCATATGAGTATTTAATTGATTAGTATTACCAATATTGTATCTATCAACTTTACTAATTTGCTCCTTATTATAATTTTGATTTGCGGCATAAGCACTATTATAAGTTGGGTATGTTGCACCCGTGCTTTCAGTTCCTGAAGGATTACCGACAAAAGGACAAGTTGTGGTATCTCTTTGTCCATAAACAGGTTGATGTGGATTGGTAGTATGACCGCCGTCAATTGCCCAACCACCGGGTTTATTACTATGTGTATTTTCGGTTTGTTCTTTGATGGTTGTTTTAAGTCTATCATTTGGATTCCAAACAACATTTTTCTCAGTAACACCAGATTTTGCGTTACCAGCACCACGTGCGTTACCAATAACATTTTGTTTTCTTGTAGGTCTCAAAACATCTGTAATTGGTGCGGCCAAAGCGGTTAATGTAGCATGGAAAGCACCACCCATACGTTCATTGTTACCAGTTAATGACCGTGCGTTTGCTAAAGAACTGAAACCACTTTTACCATAATCACTGTCGGATGATGCTTCCCATCCATTTTTAACTGTAGCATTACTAATATGTTTAATTGGTGCATCAAGTTGTGGCCTTGTGGAAGGTTGTATTTTTCCTGGTTGGTATGTAGCTTGTCCTTCATTAGCACCACCACCGAAATGTTCTTTAACCTGGTTGATTCTATTGACATCTCTCAAAATGTTTTCAGCCCTAGAAGTTTGTTTTTCACCACCAGCACCAGTAGTGGTAAGCCATCGGTCTGCACTTTGAATATAGAAAGTATCGGGTCTGTTTTTTTCCATATCCCCAATATTTGCCCTTTCTCCAATACCTTTTGCTCCTAAAACTTGTCCTTTGTATGATTGTTTCGGATTATTTTTTGTTCTTAATTGGTCAACTGTCTTTGGTTGCCATCTATGTCTTGCTTCTAAAGAAGAATTGAAACCACCAGAACCATCTTTTTTAAATCCTTTATTTAGTCCAGGACCAACTTGAATAGATTCAAAAGGTTTTGCGTTATTCATTTTACTGGTAACTACATTCCTCATCCTTTCTTGCATGTATTCTGTAGTGCTGGGCATACCATTTTGCCATTGCATATCTTTTTGAGGTTTAAACATAGGGGCTTGGGCTTTTTTTTCAATATTTTGACTGCCTGCTCCAGTATAATTATCCAATAAACCTTCATAACCTTTTGTAGATTGAGTGATGGATGAACCAAAAAAAGGCTGCATATTATTGTGTTTAATATCACCAGGTCTCATATTTTCACCAGTTAAAGATTGAAATTGATCCGATTGATTATCTTTTATACTCGAACCAATAGACATATTTGTTCTTGGCATTTCTGTATTATTACTTGCTCCAGAATAATAAAGGGTGCTATCTTTAACATTACCTTTTCCTTCAACAGGATAATTATGGACACGTGGATTTGCTAATCTACTCCTATGATTTCCCAAAAACCCTTCCTTTTTTTGATAATAATGTTTTATATCAGACTTACTTTTTTGCTGATTTTGATTAGATAAAATATACATTGCTCCTAATCCTACTAATACAATACCTACTTCCATATTTATATATATATGCTCAATATAAATAATTATTTATAACATAATAATTATTTAATCTAAACAAGGTAATTTGGGAACATAATTATCTCTTTCTAAAAGTCTGGTATTTAAATTATTTTGAAAGTGAAAACAGGTATTTTCTTGGTGGTTTAATAAAGGAACATCATGAGGGGTATTTGGCATTGCTCTATAATTTCTTGCGGGATGAGTTGCTCTACTTTGATCGGTAATGGGTGCGTTACAATTATTATATCTAATTGATTTACTTACTACAACACCTTTATTTGGAAATTCATATTGAGAACAGTATTTTTGTAATGGACGGGTATAACCTTTCAAATCACTATCTATATCTATAGGGTGTCCATTAGATACACTTCTATTATTACCACCAAATTTTTGTAGTCTCACTTGAGGGTCATCCATATAACAAGTTGTTTGAAATGGTCCAGGCACATTCAAATGATATCTACCAGGTCCAGTTGATTCTTGTAATATTTTTTTAGTTCTTAAATCATCATAATTATATCGTGTATTAGCCATTCTATATTAATTATCAAGATAATTAATTATTGATAATTAAATTAATTATATCTAAATATATTAATCCATTACATATTTGTCATTTAATGCTTGTACTGCTGTGGCTAAAGTAGCAAGAGCTTGTGACATACTATTTAAGGCGTCTTTAATATGTGTATTATTTCCAATATAATTAGCATTCCCCGAATTACTAACTTGATAAGTAACTTGTTGATATGCTGTAGTATAATCAATTTGCGTTTTATTGATATCGCCCCAATTAGCATTTCCAGCACCATCGTATTTTAAAAATTGACCATTGGTTCCAGCAGAATTAGTATATGTAACAGAACCCAGAGTCATATTACCCGATGTTTTTACATTAGATATAGCATTATTTCCTAATTGTATGGTATTGCTGGTATTTACTTTCGCGTTGTATCCTATAGCTGTAGCATTTGATAAATTATTATATGTTGATGTAGCATCACTATATTTACCAATAAAAGTATTATTTTGACCAGTTGTATTTACTATGCCGGATTGATTACCTATGGATACATTTCCCTGACCAGTTGTATTATTTTCTAATGTTTTAGTTCCAATCCCTATATTTGTACTTCCACTGTTATTACCTGATAATGAATCTTTACCTATAGCAATATTATTTTGACCACCCGTTATAGCTCTTAAACTATTTAATCCAATTCCTATATTATTAATAGCGTTTGATAAGGTTCCGTGTTCTGTAGTACCAATTAACATACTATTTGAAAATTCACTTATATTAGTTACACAATCAGATAGATCATTAATTTTAAAATTTGTAAGTTCTGAAGTAATAATATTATTACTATCAATTGTAATATTTTGTCCCGGAATTAGCGTTGGTTGTAAAATATCTAATTTATTTTGTAAATTATAAATGTGTGAAATTTGTAATGCATTATCCACTACGGTTGATTGTTTGGCGTTTAAGGCCGCTTGTAATCCAGAAGTTTTTGAAATGGTTAAATCATTATCATTAATAAAAGGTTGTTTTCCCGCTAATGAACTGACTAATCCAAAAACTTTTGTTTGTGATAATGCGTTATCACCAATAAGTGATTGTTTTGAATCCAATAAAGATTGTAAATTGGTAACTTTACTTACAGCCAATCCATTATCCGCAATTATATTTTGTTTTCCATTCAAAGCAATAACTAATCCTGAGACTTTATCTTGAGCCAAACCACCAACAGTTATTAATGCTTGTTTTCCGTTTAATGCCGTATTTAATCCAGATACTTTCGCAAAATCTAAATCTCCATTATTTATAATTGCTTGTTTTGTTGATATGGCGTTAGCATTTGTCGTTATGTTTGTAGTATTATTAGTTATAGTAGAGTTATAATTTGTTACAAGAGCCATACTAATATCTAAAATACCTATTTTTGTAATTACCGATGAACCTATACCATTAGGATCTCCTAAGGCATCACTTAACTCTTTTAAAGTATCCAATGCTTCAGGTGCGTTATTCAATAAGGTATCTAATCTACCTTTTTCAGTATTAATAGCTGCTGTATTTGAGGATATATTTGTCGTATTTGTAGAAACATTATTTGAAATATCAATAATATCTGATATATTTGTATTTATTTTACTTAAATTGCTAACTGAACGAGGACCTATCACATTATCAACGTTAGCCATACTAATATCTAAAATATTGATACTCGCATCAGAAACCGTTTTATAATTATTTAAAATTGTAATACTTGAAGCGTGTGAATTGAGTAAATTTGAATTGGATGATAACTGATTCGTATGACTGGTAATGCTGGTTTCAGCGTTAGTCATTCTTGTACCCAACGATGTTATATCGCTATCATTTGATGAAATATTGGCCCCGTTTGTATTAATATTCGATACGTTTGTTGATATATTATTAGCATGGGTAACCAGAGTAGAGTTGATCGTGCTGATATCATTATCGTTTGAAATTATATTTTGTTGATTGATAGTTATATTTGCGTTATTTGAACTAATATCTACCGTTATTTTATTTAGACTTGCGTCTATACGTGCTATATCCGCGTCATTTGATGAAATATCTAAAATATTTTTATTAATTTTCACCAAATTAGATGAGATATCGTTGGTATTTAGATTTCTTTGTACTGTATTAGCACTAACATCAGTAGTTATATTTGAGATTTGTGTGGTATGTGTCGTGATATTTGTATTGTTTGTAGATTGTTGGCTTGATAAGCCAGTAACACTATTAGATAATGTTGTATTATTGCTCGCTATTGTTGAAATATTATTATTAATTGCGTTCGTATTGTTAGTAATTCTTGTATTAAAAGCATTTTGTGATATATCGTGTTTATTTGTTAATGTTATTAGGGCATTGAAGCTAATATCGTGTGTTCCAAGTTTAGTAACAAGAGACCCTGATAAATTCCCCGTATCGCCGACAATATCTGCTATTTCTTTCAATGTGTCTAATGCGGCAGGAGCGTCACCAACAACATTATTAATAGCATTTTGAATAGCAACGCCTGTATTATTAGATAAATCAACAATAGACTGTTGATTTGCTTGTATTTGTGGGAATGATACTAATTGTCCCGTTACCCATGTTTGTTTATAAATATCCCATTGAACGATATCATTATGTTTTAAAATTGTTTTACCGGGAAAATCAGCTATATCTGTACTTAATATTTTGCCGTCCAGTGAGCCAATTCTATCTTTCTCGTGTTTTGATGAATACATAGACATATATTAATTATTAATATAATAAATAATTAATATTTCTAAATTATTGAAATGAGCTTAGTGAAACTCTTTTCCAATTACCTCTACCAGCCAATGTGCATATATACATATAACTGGAATCAAATCTTATTTCTCCAAGTGTGCCTTGTGTTCCAGCATCCCCATCATTATCTACAGTATCATTTTTAATTTTATTTGCTGTTCCATCACAATTTCCATCAATATTTCCAGATATTAAATTGCTGAAAGTATAATTACCACTTAACGTATGAACACCTGTATTGTACACACCATTGGTTACGGTTCCCGCATTACCTGTAATATCACCCGTAACATTACCCGTAACATTACCCGTAACATTACCACTACAAATTATTTCATTGATGAAAGTATATGTTCCCCCTAATGATTGAACGCCTGTATTATATACACCATTAGTTACAGTATCCGCATTACCCGTTAAATTGCCCGTAACATTACCCGTTAAATCGCCAACAATAGCATTAGTGAAAGTATATGTTCCCCCTAATGATTGAACGCCTGTATTATATACACCATTAGTTACAGTATCCGCATTACCCGTTAAATCGCCAACAAAAGCACTATCAGTTTTTATATTTCCACTTACATCAAGAACCCCACTAATATCTACATTCCCACTAATATCTACAAAACCAGTAATAGTAGTATCACTAACAATATTACCGCTTAAATCCCCATCAAATGTTGTAGCAGAAAAAATATTTACTATTAAATTATCAAATGTTGTTGCACCTGTAACTGTTTGTGTTCCTGTTAGTCTAACCGCATTATTTGAAACATCGGTAAAATTAGATCTTTCTGTGGTTGTTATTATTTCTCCACTACCTAAAGCGTTAGCTCCAGATGTAACGTCGTTTAAATCGGAAAGGTTAATGGTAATATTACTTGTTCCATCATAGATAATATCGTTTATTTTTCTTTGTGCCGCAAATTTAGTAGCTGTATTAGCATTACCATTTAAATCACCTGTTATGGAACTACTAAATGTTTTAACACCAGCAATGGTTTCATCGCCGGTAGTTTGGACTCTATTTGATAATGCTGTAGTTATAGTTGTAGAAAAATTAGCGTCGTCTCCAAGAGCACCAGATAATTCATTCAATGTATTCAATAAAGCAGGAGCACCCGTTGTAATAGCTGTAATAGCAGCAGCATTATTCGAACAATCGGTTTTATTAACATTTATTTGATCTAAATTTGCATTTCCAGTAACGGTAATATGATTTAATTTTGTAGCGGTAGGATTGTCTAATTTATTTATGGTGATACAAGCATCCTGAATATTTGATGTTCTTACTTGTCCAGTTCCAATATTACTGGTATTAACACAACTAATATCTAATTTTGAATTTGTAATACAGTTATTAGCTAATTTTGTTGTTGAAATATTATAATCAGGAATTTTATTAGTAGTAACGGCACCAGTAGCTATTTTTCCTTCTACTATAGCCCCGTCATTAATTTTGGGAGTAGTAATTGCACTTGTTTGAATATTATCAGTAGCAACACCACTTGCGTCTATTAAAGCACTTGTAATAGCATCATTGGCTATCTTTGATGTTGTTACATTTCCATCTTTTATTTTGATGGTAGTAACAGAATTTGTTTGTAACAAATTTTCACTTATTTGTGCGGCTTTAATATGTGCGGATTTTATTGAATTGTTGGCTATTTTATTTTCTGTTATTGCGTTATCTGATATTTTCGCGGTTGTAACGGCGTTAGCATCAATTTTAACGGCGGTAATAGCATTTTCCGCAATTTTAATGGTTGTAACGTTACCATTTATTAATTTAATTGTAGAAATCACATTATCAGCAAATTTATTGACTGTTACAGCACCGTTTAATATTTTATCACTTGTGATAGCGTTATCTGCTATTTTAGTAGTAGTCACATTTCCTTGTGCTATTTTATCTGTAGTTATAGCATTATTTAAAATATTTTCTGTTTGAACAGCATTATCATCTAATTTTGAATTATCAATGATATCAGCAGCCAATTTAATCCTTGTAATATTTAAATCGGTTATTTTATTGGTGGTTACGGATTGATTGATTATTTGAGTTGTATTGACTGAATTTGTAGCTAATTTATCATTTGTAATAGCGTTATTGGGTATTTTTTCTGTTGTAATAGATTCTGCTACAATATGGCCTGTGTCTATAGAATTTGATGCTATTTTAACACTTGAAATAGCACTGTTAGCTATTTTTGCGGTTGTAATAGCGTTATCGGCAACTTTAACAGTAGTGACGTTACTATCGCTTATTTTATTGGTTGTAATAGCAGAATTACTAATATCAATTGTATCGATCGCGCCAGCAGCGATATTTTCATCGGTAATAGCTCCCAAACCGATTTTGACCCCGGTTACATTTCTATCAGCTATTTTTACAGTGGTTACGGATGAATGTGCTAAGTCGCTTGTATCCACATTGAGAGGAGCAATTTTAGACAAAGTAATAGAGTTATCTAATATGTGTTCATTTCTAACACAACCATTGGCCAATTCAAGATTGGTAATGGTTCCTAAAGCTATTCTGTCGTTTGTGATTGTTCTTGCTGCTATTTGGTCTGTTTCGATAGTATTATAAGCGATTTGATTTTTTGTAATAGTTAATAAAGCCAGATGACTTGCGGTTATTTCTTCATTTTTAATTTTTGAAGCCGTAATCGCGTCAGAAGCTATTTTAGATTCAGTAACATTTGCGTTTAAAATTTTATCAGTAGTTACAGAATTAGATGCTAATTTGTTTGCTGGGATACTACCAGCTAATTTATCATGAGTAATACCACCAGCTAACTTATCATTTGTAATGCCTCCATTTAATTTTATATTTGTAATGTTACTATCTTTAATTTTTGAAACTGTAATAGCGTTATCTTTTATTTGTAAAGTATCGATTGAATCGGCCATCATTTTAGCCAATGAAATTGTATTTGCTGAAATTTTTTCACCAGTAATAATAGAACTTGGAATATGGTTTGCGGATAAAAAATTAACAGCCAATTTACTACTTGTTATACTGCCTTCAGCATATTTGGAATTAGTTATATTGCCGTCAAGTATTTTGGCGGCTGTAACCGAATTATTATCCATTTTTATGGTGGTAACTGCATTTGTATCTAACTTGGCGGACGAGACACTATTATTAACAATTTTATCTACACTCACAGAACCCGCGGCCAGTTTTGACCCGGTAATACTACCATCGGATATGTGTGCGGTTGTAATAGCATTAAGATTTATAGGTTGAGTTACTGTTAATAGGTCAAAGGTTGTTGAATGTTGATTTAATCTGGTAATTAAATCGTTTGTAGTGCTACCAGGGTTACCAATGGCTAAAGCGATTTCATTAAGTGTGTCTAATGTGCTTGGTGCGCCCCCTATAAGATTATCAATAGCTGCATTTAATTCTATTGTAGTTACAGCATCTTTTCCGGATGTTACATAACATTTTTTATTCTCATCCCACATTATAAAATTACCATGAACACGGTCACTTGGGAAATCAGCAAGATCAGTACTATGTAAATTTTGAGATGTTTGTTTTCTTTCTTGTCTTAAGCGTGAAGAATTTCTAAACATATATTAATTATTGTTATAATTAATTAAATAATAATTAATTAAATTAGGAAGAAAAGGGGCCACTAACTCTTTGACTTTTTTCAATAACAAGTGGTTCGGGTAAAAATACATTATTTCTTGGGAACCATTTACAATGTTTTAATTTATTAACGGATGGATTAACATCGGGTTTTTTTTCAACCAAATTAGTCGAACCAATGCCGAATAAAGAACTTTCTATATCAGCAGCATTATTAGATAATATATTATTATTATATCCAGTAGTCATCATACCATTTATTATGCCTAAATCAGGAAAACAATTATCTCCGTGTTTACTGATATTGCTATCTGTTTGAAAATTAGATATTTTATTAAATCGTTTATGTTGTTCGCAATAATATCCAGTAGCATTTTTCATATTTGTGCTCGCCATAATATATTAATTATCAAGATAATAAATTCAACATTTCAGTAAAATTTTCATTAGAAATGTCTTTATTATTAAATAAATCTTTCAAACACTTATGAAATGATTCAAAATAAGGGAACGAGAAAAACATTGTGAAGGTGGTTTTTTCATCTAATTCAAAAGGCATATTAAATCCAAATTCTTTACCCTTAATTAATAAGTTTTTGAGATTTGGATTATTTTTAAATTTTTCAAAAATATTATCTTGAACATTCATAATTCTTGAATCCCATTCTGTTAAATTGAAAGCACATAATAAGTTTTTTCTATAAGCAGTATCGCCTTCGTCTCCATCAATTAAAATATAAGACACGTCGTAATTATAATTATACATTAATATAATGAATAATTATATGTTTAAATTATTTATTTCTTTTAAAATAATCCATATCGCGGGTTAATTCCCTGGAAGGCAATCCACCTCTAATCCAACCATTTGCCGCTACACCTTCTACAAGATTAGCAGGATTTTGGATGGTAGATTTTAAAGTAGGAACAAGGTCATTATCAGTATTTCTTAATCTTTTCTCGGTGATAGTTTTGCAACTTTTTTTATCAAGAATACTGGCTCCTTGCATTAATTTAGATTCTAATACAGGGTTTGAAGGACCTCTTCCTAAAAATGGTACCGTTAAATAAGGTCTTTCTACAAGATTAATTCTACATTTTGGATTAGTTTGAGTTCCTCCAATACGTAATTGTGAATCTGTATCAACATTGCAACTATCAGTAACACCGTGTCCTCCATTATAAAAGACGTTAGGTTGCGAGGTTGCGAATGAAACAGGTTTTTTCATACCACAATCTTTTTCAAAATAATTTTGAGTAATATAAGAACCCTTTTTTTGATTTTGTAGATCTTTTTCTGTTATGCCACACGGGTCATTTCCTATTCTTGTTGCGCCATCGAAAACGAAGCTATGAAGACTTGTCATTTATATTAACTATCAAGATATTATTTTAAATTATAATATTAATTGTTGTTATCTATTAATATTAATAATAAACTTGTCCGCCAATCTTTCTTAATATTTTATTACATTGTTCTGAATCGCCATCTTTACAAGATTGCATATTACCATAACAAAATTCGGCAAATCCTTTCTGATTATTGGGGATTGTAGTATTAGGCATAGAATGGAAATTTCTCATTTGGTGTTCAAAAGCTAAATTATCTCCTAAATCTTGATATAATTTATTCTTTTTTATTGATTTATCGTTAATTTTTTCAGCTATTCTTTTATTATATGATGGAGCGGCCATTTTTCTATTAGGATTGTCTCCGTAATCTGTCATTAAAACATTCATCATCGGGTTTTCTTTTGTAGGGGTTGTAAAAGTATCTTTAAAAATATCTATAAATTTATCGGAGTTTTGACCTTGGAAGCCTTCGCGATAAGCACTTTCTTTTAAATTTTCTAATTGTTTTTTTTCATATTGTGTTTTATATAAAATCACTAAAACAACCAATGTAATTATAGATGTAATTAATAATTTTACAGATTGTGTAAATAAAAACCCTATTAGTGTTAAAACAATTATTGCTCTTGCGATAGAATTCATTTTTCTCGTCAAACTCATATTATTATTTGGCCAAAATTCTAAAATCTGTTCTTTATCAAATAAAACCAATGGATTATATAACCAGAAATCACTCATATAATATAATTAATTATTTTAAAAATACATAATTAATTATTATTCTTCTTCTTTTTCTTCTTCTTTTTCTTCTTTTTCCTTTTTACAACCTTATTTACTTCTTCATTAGGGTTGATAGAACTTTTTTCCATTTTTGAACTATTGGTATAACTTGTGTGTACAAATTTTTTAGCTTCTCTTTCAGCTTTCTTTTTTTCTAATTTAGCTCTCATTCTTTCTCTCATTTTTGCGTTTTTCATATTATGATTAAGTTTATTGGACATTGCTCCAAAATTCATTTTTTTTGGATTAGGCATACCCATTTTACTAAAAAGTCCTTCCATTCCCTTCATACCGGGCATGTTTTTCATTTTTTTCATTAATTCGGAAGCTTCTTCCATTAATTCACTTTCTTTGATTTCGCCTGATTTTATTTTTTGATCTAATTTTGTACCTACTTTTTTAACCATATTTAATAATTTTCCTGGATTTTTGAATAATTTACCCATTACATCGTTTACATCGGCTTCTTCGTCAAGATTTATAGACATCTCTTTTGCGGTTTCTTCTGCTATTTCTCCAGCCAATTTACCCAATTTACCATCCATTAAACTATTGATGTGGTTATTTAAGTCTTCTGGATTGGGTATATTTATACCAGATGCATCAAATTGATTATCAGACATATCAAAATCCATACCACTTAAATCAAAAATTTCACCCATGTCTTTTATGGTTTCTTCAATCTTATTTTTCAAAACATCTTCATCAATAGCTTCAAATAATTTCGCTGTGTCTCCAAAACATTCTTGATCATTTATTTTACCTGCGACTGTAAATAATATTAATTGTAGGTATTTCCACAAAGTGTCTTTTGTATTAGTTGTTATGTTTTGTTCGAAAAAAAACTTGAAATCAACATTTGGTAAAAAGTTTGTATCTATTTCACCATCTTTGAACATATCTTCATTTTTATATAAAATATCGAAAAAACGACTTGGATAAACGTCGCAACAATACAAAAATAATCTATTACTACTGATATCTCCAGACAATATCAAATTTTCTTCTTCTGTTATGACTTCTTCATATTCGGGGAATGTTGTTAATATATCATTTAAGAAATCTTTCATTATTTTGTAAAATTCAACGGGAACTTCAACATCTTTTGTTTTTTTTTGCTTTGACATATTGAATATAATTAATACAATAATAATTATATTTAAACTAAAATTAACTATAATACATTTTACATATTTTGCTAAAATTTTGAAAGTATTTTTTAATTTTCTTTTTGTTTTCTTCACCTTGTTGTTTATATAAGTCTTTTATTGTCTCCAACCAAGCTGCATGCGATTTCGCCTCATTTCCAAAAAAACCCGCTTTTAGAACGTCTTTTTCATAATTTTTATTTATAAAAAAATCTAAATCGCCTTTTACTATTTGATCATAATATTCATCATTTACACCTTCTTTATATTTTGAAATCAACAATTTTGGATTAAATGTTTTTATTTGTTCCACTAAAGTTAATCCTGTTTTAATTGACGTGTCGTTGGGATATACAATTCTCATATCCCTATATAATTCAACGACTTGTTCTGAAAATACTTTTACTAAAACAGATTTATTTACCTCCATTCTATATTAATATTTATTAAATAAAATATGTTTAAATACTTTATTTAATGAAAACTTAAATCTCAATATTTTTGTTTCTTTCTTTTTGATATTTTTGTAAAGCATCTTCGCCCATCCTTTCTTTAACATAATCTTCAGGGGGTGTATCTATTACTATGGAATCGCATATTTTTGTAAAACTATGCATTTGTCTTAGACCGCCATTACCCTTAACACCCATTTCATCTGAATCTTGATCTAAATATGAATAACTATCGGACATTAATGTTCCAGATTCTTTTATGCTAAATGATTTTGGTTCTCCATTATAATTTGTAGCCACTTTTCTTTCTTTATCAATTTGTGGTCTATAAAATTTAAGTATTTCTTCGCCGAATAATGTTCGGTTTCCATAATGTAATAATAATAATGCGGGAACTTGTTTTATTACATCCGGCATTAAAATTTCTTGTCCATTATCTAAAATTACGTATGTTCTACTATCTTCCTTTACTGCTCTACGGTCAACGGGTAAAAAATGTATTTTTTCTTTTATTTTTTCTGTTTTGCTTAATATTTTTAATAATTTATTACTATGCTCACAATATTTGCTGTAGTATATAATTTGGTTTTTTTCTTGTTTTTTTGGAGGGATAGACATATGTTATAAAAGAAGGATTTATTCGTTAAATTTTTACATATTAAATTTAAAATTGATTTAAATTTAAATTCATGACCTATATTATAAAATGAGTTTGTCTAAAATCGTCCAACCAAAAGTTGATATAGTAGGAAAACAAAAAAATCTATATAGATTCACCGTTTCTAATTGTAATGTTAGCGTGATTAATGCTATTAGAAGGACTATACTAACTGATATAGACACCGTGGTTATCGACCCTGATAATATTAATATTATAAAAAATACTACACAATTTAACAATGAAATTTTGAAACAAAGATTGGCTTGTATTCCCGTTCATATTAAAGACCTTAGTAAAAGTATTGATAACCTCAGTTTGGAAATACACGTACATAATGATGAGGACTATATTAAAAATGTAACCACAGAAGATTTTATGTTAAAAGATTCAATTCAAAATACTTTATTAAAAAAAGAAAATCGTGATATGGTTTTTCCAAAAAACACTATTACTGGTGATTACATACTATTTTCAAGATTAAAACCAAAAATTACCAATGAAATTGATGGTGAAACCTTGCATATACAAGCTACTTTTAAAAAAGCAACAGCAGCAGAAAATGGTTCATATAATGTGGTATCAACGTGTGGTTATGGTAATACTATTGACCCCGAAAGAATTGCCGATGAAAAACAGAAATTTGAAACTTCGTTGGAAGAAAAGGGACTTGCTGATGATATTGTATCCGATAAATTATTAAACTGGGAAAACCATACAAGTAAAAGATATTATAAAGAGAATTCTTTTGATTTCGTATTGGAAAGTATTGGAATTTGGTCTAATCGGGAAATTATTGGAATGGCTTGTAGAAGAATCGTTTTGGGATTAGAAAATATCAAAAAATTATCCAAAGATGGTGATATCTTTATTGAAACGTCTGCTACTGCTATGAAAAACGCATTTGATATTCGTTTAGAAAATGAAACATACACTATTGGTAAATTAATAGAATATGTTTTACATTATGAGTATTTATTAAATAAAAAAACTTTATCGTATGTGGGCTTTTTAAAGCCTCATCCTCACGACAATCATTCTATCATTAGAATCGCATATAAATCAGATGATAATACAATAGAGTTTATACAAGATTTGTTAGTATCTTCAATCACTATAGCACAAAATATTATTGAAAGTATTCGTAAGCAATTTGCTGATTAAATAGTTGCTTGTTCTTCCACATCTATTTTATCCATATCTTTATCTTTCTTATATAAATCAGCATTAATAACATGCATCAATCTTGGTGGTTCCAGATTATTCACATATTTTATAACTTCACTCATATTAATATAACCCCCATCATTTTTTAATTCGTTCTTATATATTTCATGCAAATGATACATATGAGTTTTATATTTGTAATCATACAATTTTAGTTCTTTCTCTTTTTTTATATAACAACTAATATAACATTGATACAAGGATTTGGTATATTTATGCATATTATTTCTTAATTCTGAAAATACTTTACTATCTTCCGGGTAATAATTCAAATAATCTTTTACCAAATTATTGCTTCGTAAATGATAATACCTATATTGAATTTTAGGATTATTACCCTTCAAATGCCTAACGTATTCGTAATTTTCATTACGGAATTTAAAACGTTCTCCACTTATTTCATCGTGCACTACATATCCCATAAAAAAATATGGTGCCTTATCTAAATTTGTTTTCATGTCTGTATATTTCATCTCCCACTGTTCAGGTAAATAATAATTGTTATTTTTAATGATATTGTCTATTACATTATTCAATCCTGTTCGAGAAAACCTACAAATTTTATTTTTTTTACAACTGGCTACATCAACCAAAATAAGTCTATTTTTTTTGACTGGGGTAACTATTCTATTTTTATTATGTTGTAAAACAAAAGTATAACAAAAATTCTTATCAAAATTTTCAAATTCCCATTGTAGTTTATTCAGTGTTTCTAAAAATAAAACTCTAAAATTAATACCATCTGGTTTATATGAACATTTCGCACCAATATTACTTCGTGTCGTTATTTCCCAATCCTCAATTAGGTCATACCAAAACATATTTATCATCGTACCTTCAAAAAATTCTTCAAACATATAATTTTTACTCACATCTATTATTTTGTGCGCGATTTCAGATTTGGCTGGAAAATACGATACTACTTCCTTCCCCTTTTTATCATAAATCAATGACCTGAATCTACCCAATGTATTAAAATTATCCATATTTACATTTCCTTTATTGTATTTTATAAGTATTAAATTACCATCATAAGTGTCTTTCTTTATTAAAAAATCTTTATACTGTTCCGCGTATTCAGCATCTGTTACAAATTTTTCTATATTAACATAATCATCTAAGTTATATTCGAAAACTTTATTATCTCCATTTACAAAATCCATTTATTCATAACTATAATTAATTATTTAAGTAAATTTATTAAATAATTAATCTTCTATAAATATAAGTAATATGGATGGTGAAAATTATGAAGATGTTTCGTTAGAGTTAGGCGCAATTATTAAAATAGTATCAGAATCTAAAAGTGTTCTCCATAATAAATATTTTTTAATAGATTATTTAGATAATGATAAAATAGTAATTATAGACCAAAATAAAACCTCAAGGAAATTAAGCATTAAAGATGGAACAATTGAAGATAAATCAATTACACAAATAATAGTTGTTGATAGACCAGAACACCCTGGTTTTGCAAAACAAAATGGGATGGAAATAGGAACTTGGTGGTCAATTCATTTTGCTTTTGATGGTGGTGAAATAATAAAAGGTAAAATAGTAGGATTAGAAAATGACCAAATTGAATTACAATCCCCTCAGTATCCCGACGCACCATTGGTCATTGATTTCCAATATAAAGGTATTCCCCAAGATTTGAATATTATTTCTATTCGTAGATGGGATAAGGATGATGATGATAAAGATGAAGAAGAAGGAGGAGAAGAAGAAGAAGAAGAAACAGAAGAAACAGAAGATTTGGAGGGACTTATAACTTTACTTGATGATGAATTAATACCCGACCAAGTATTTGATTCAAAAGAAGTTGAAGATACATTAAAAAATGATTTAATATCTGCCGACAATATTAAAATCATAAAAACAGACGTTAAAGTTACGCAAATAAAAAATCGTGCGGAAAAAGATCGCGTTTTTGATATAGAATATCAAACAGAAGATTTATTAGACAATTTATTATCTAAAATTGATGAAAATAATAGAAACCAAAGTATTGAAAATAAAATACATTTATCTATAAATAGATATCTTGAATTAAGACAAAAATACTCTAAGTATGATGTTGAAAATTATATTGAAGGGGCTCTTATAAAAACTAAAAATCATAAACCTCTTGTTGAAAATTTACATAATTTAAATACAAATTTGGAATGGATTGTGCCTATTGTAAAAAATAGGAAACAAATTATAGATATTCAAAATATTAGCGAAGTCGAAGATGATGTGATAATAACAACCACGGAAGACATATTGACCGATGTTATAGACTTCCAGAAAAATATGCAAAATGATATTACTCCAGACGGCATCAATAAATATATTTATGCTTATGGAAAACCAGATACGAACACTGAATTACCATTTGATAAAACGGGTTTGATTATCGAACAAAATGCTAATGACCGGTATGATACAATAGTTGATAATTTAAATGATTATAATTCATCAGCTATAAAGCAAATTACTAATTTTGAAACGTGTATTGATGATGGTAAAAAATTACCCGACGATTCTACTATTCACACTACTACAATTAAATTCCAAACGCAAATTTATAATGGTGAAAAAAAAACCCCAATATACGATGTGCGCAATGGTAAAAAAGCTGTCCTTAGAAAATTTATAAATGCGGATAAAGTACCAATATCAGGAGTCATTTTATTCCCTGGCTTAATAAATTATTCAAAATTATATTTGAAAAATACAAATTTATATACCAAATCTTCTATTAATTTGAAAGAATCTAACAAGTATAAATTGTTCCGTTTTATGAGAAATGAAAATAAATTTATGGGAAAACAATATTTATTTGATAAAGATAATAAAAAAATGTTCCATGATAAATTTTTAAAACATATATCTGAATATAAATTCAAAGACAATGAAAATTGGGATGAAAAAAGTATTCGCGATAATAAAGATAACTATAAAGAATTTTTAGAAAATATTATACCAAATACACGCGAAATTATAAAGAAAGTTTATACGGATTTAAGTAATAATTTTATTAAAATTACTTCCTATCAAAAGTTTGTAGACTATTTGGAACCCTTTTCAATTTATAGCGATGATATTGAATTTTATCATTATGTACAAATACAGAAAGCACTTGAACATTCCATTAAAGAACATTTTAAAGATATTGGTTGGTCACGTACTAATATTAATAATTTCTTAACAGATGTTAAATCTTATAATAACCCTTCTTCATTTTTTGACTTTTTTAAATCAAAATCGGTATTTAATGGTATAGATTGCAAATGTTATGATTTGGATGAAACAGAAACTAATACTGAATATATTAAAAAAATATTTGATTACGATAACGGCAAATCATTCAATAATTGTGTAGCTTTAAACGATATTAATAATATAAATTATGAAAGTATTCCGGACAAAATAGAAAATTTAAAAGTTGAAATTTCAAACATTAAAAACGCTATGGAGGATGGTGGCGATTGTACTTTAAATCCAAAAATCCTTGCTAAAAAAATGGACAATTATGAATTATTGAGAAAAGATGATAAAATAGATGTATATTTTGATAAATTGTATGACGATACACCATACGATATATATGATGAATTAACACACATTAAACATATGGAAGATGTTATAAAAAAGAAATCTTTATTAAAAGAACATTTAACTAATATAATCGGTTTATCTGACGATAAAGCTGAAAGAGATAGTGATTCTATGATTAATAGGAAAAAAAAAGTAATAGATGGTGAATACGCAATGGTGGATACTGGTGAATATCAATATAGATATTATATTCGCAATAATCAAAAATGGGTACTGGATGATACCTTAAATGATTTATCTCCTGAAGAGTTGAATTTTGTAAATTGTAATATGAAAAGAAAATGTATGACTATTAACGATAAATGTTTAAATATTAAAAATCAAACTGGTAAATTGCAAGAAGAATTGATAGCCGAAACTATTGAAAACTTAGAAACTGATATGTTGGAGCAAATAAATACGGTCAAAAATAATCTCGAAAAAGAAATAAAATATAATATAGATAATTTAACATTATTAAGGAAACGACAACAAAACAAATTTTTAAAATATGATATTAAAAGGGTGAAATTATCAAACCAACTTGAAATTGACGATACTGAACGTAGTCCATATATCGATATTAGAGATAAAATGTTAATAGATACCAACGAAATAAAAAAGTACAATAATATAATCAAATTTTGCGATGTATATTGTAGAAATTACTCCAAAGAAAAGAACGAGGACCCAAATTGGTTTTATTGTAAAAAATCGGATGAAGATGGAACAACAAAATCTAAAAAATTATTACCTACGTTCTTTCTTGAATTAGCTGAAGGTTATATAAATGGAACTTATGAAAGTGTATTGCAAAAAATAATTGATGACCGTGGGAAAATTAGTAGAGAACACGCGGATAAATACGTTGATGAACATAGTGGATTTGTTATTTCAGATGTTATGCATCAAGATGAAGAAAGATATGAAAAATCTGGTCAAAAAATAATTACGAGAGATTTTTTAGATACTACCGATGATGATGCGGTAAAAGAAAGAACAGAAATGCTTTTAAAAGAAAATACAGAAGAAGAAGAACTTAAAGGAGATGAGAAAATAATAAAAGACCTATTAAAAACATATGATGAAAATTTCGGGTTTAATACGAAAAAAAAATGGGAATGGATGTATCAGTTTGTAAAAAAATTAATTAAAGAATCGCGTCAAAGGAAAACCACATTTGACGCAAAAACAAAAGAAATGGCTAAGGAAAAAAAGGACCCAAAATATAAACGTGACTGGAAAAAATATCATCATAAATTTATATTCAAATCACTTATTTCGGTTTATGCTATAATAATTCAAACATCTATACCAAGTATAAAACAAGCAAAAGATGTTCAACCGTGTAAAGTAGAATTAGAAGGATTTCCTATAATGGGATCCGGTTTGGGCTTTTTAGAATATTTAACTTGTTCAACTTTAAAATTTCGTGTTAAGAATGGAGAACCGCCATGGAATAGTTTAAAAAGAGTTAAAAAAAGTACCATTAAAACTGAAACTACCAAATTCGCAAAGGAAATTAAATCATGGATTGATAAATATTATATGAAAAATATAGAAATCACAAGTTTAATAGAAACTAAAAAGGCATATTTAAAATCAGAAGAAAAAAAGAAATTATTGAAACCAAAAGAGACTACTAATCCTTGGTCTACATTTCTACCACCATTAGTAAGAATAACCCCGAAAAAAATTGAGAAAATGGGCGATGGTTACGATAAAAGAATAACCAGTTCATATAAAAATGTTTCACAGGACTCTATAACGCGTTTAAATAAGTTAAGAAGTAAAATACAAACGTTCTCATTTGGTATTATAGAATCAATGCAAAATATTATGGATAAACAACCATTAATTTTAAAAACCGAAGACGATGTTCCTTATACCGAAAATAATTGTTGCAATGATAATAATGTTTTAAATACTTATGAATATTTTGTAACTCTTGATGATACTATACAAAAATATAATGAACACGTAGAAAAATACAAAAAGGTTTTACACATCCATTTAGATTTGACTATAGCACCGTCTTTAATTTCTCAAATTGATACCAGAAAAGTTAAATCAATTAGGTCCAATATATTTTCCGAATCAACAATTTATCTATCGTTTATTAAATATTGTGATTTTAATAGTGGAATTCCGTTGAATGAACCATTAAAACAATTATGTGATAAAAATAATAGTGAAATTAAAAAATATGATTCAATAGAAGACAAAATAGATATTTTAAAGAGTGAAGGTCATAACTGGAATGATTCCGCATTAAAAGAATTATTGTTATATTTTAGTAGAAAAAATGTGGAAAATCAAAATTTAATAGAAGAAGACTCAAGTATTATATTTGATAAAGCAAAAAATATATCATCTTCAAGGCAAGTTTTTGAAAATTGGATTAATGCTTTAAAAACGACAACAACAACTGTCCGTGGGTTAGAATTAATAACTCCCATTATGGAAAAACTATATGATACTTATGATGTTACTCAACAAGAAAGAGGCACGGATAAGGGTGAAATTAATTTTGTGGATGAAGTTACTGAAAGAATAAATTTCAATAATAAAAGTTTATCCAAAAATATTGTTGCAAAATTAAAGAATATTCAAAAAACTAAACATACAATTAATTTTATAGAAACCCTTCATGAATTTAATAAAAGAGGGGAAGGAATATTCATGTCTGTTGAAGATGAAACAAATTATTCTCTAACAGAAGTGATTAAAAACATGATAAAAGATATGTTAATAACTTTTCCAAATATTATTAAAAATGAAAGTGACCGTTTTTCTATGAAAAAAATTGTTATGCCTCCACATTGGGGATTTGGATCCAAAAAATTCAGTTTAAACCATATAAATCAAATAAAAAAGGCAATTTCACCATTGAATTTATTGGAAAAGTTTTCTTGTGACGAGGAGTGTAAATTGATAATGGATAAAATAATAGAAAAAAGAAAAGATATTTTAGACTTTGTTAAATTATTACCATTTTTAAGCAATCTTGGACAAAACAAAACCATTTTCAACGGTGGAATTCATAGTTCTGTAATTTGTAATTTATTCTATTTAACTATCCTAGCATATTATGAAATAATTGAAGAAATTGTTGGGAATAAATTTAATAAAGATGACCCAAATGAAGAATCTGAATATTATGGGGCTTTGGAAGATTACGAAATTATGGTAAGTAATATAATCAATACTTACCTGAATATTTTTATGAACACAAAAAAATTATTAAACAATGACCCGGAAACTATAAAAAATGATGTTTTAAAAGAAAAAGAAATGGAGAAGGAAAATATTAAAGACCAATTCAATAGATTGGACGATGAACATAGAAAAATAGAACGGGAACTTAAAAAGCATAAATTGGGCGAATGGAGTGTTGGTTTAAGTAAAGCTATATTTCAATATGACCCCGATATGTATGATAGAGAAATACAACAACAACAACAAATTAGTGAAATGTTAAATAGAAATAATATAACTTTAAGTGGGGCTGAAGAAAATAATCAAAATAATATGTTTTCCGGTTTATCGGGGGCCGCTACTGATTTACTTATGCAACAACAAGCGGAACATGAAATACAAGATGAAATGTATGGAATGATGGACATTATGGGAGACGAAGAAGACATGGATAGTAGAGATGACCTTTATTAATATTGAAAACATACTTAAAGATTTTCTGATTATTTATATTCACTATGAGTGAAGCAATAGAACAAAAATTACAAGAAAAATCATTGTTTGATGATGTATTAGATAGTTCACAAGTTGAACTTACTAAAAAAAATATAGAAAAAGCAGCTCCAAATTCGGTTAATGTTGCTAATAATGGATTTGCTTATGATGAATATTTCAAAATGGGCGGCACCATAGCAAAAATGACTTTCCAATCCACAAAAAATTTTAAAGATTTTGCAAAAAACAGATCTGCTGAAAAGGCGAATCAATAATATTAAAACCATATAAATACAAATTAATATGGTTATCATATGAATATTTCAAAAGCGAAAGACATTTTAGATTATTGGTTCTCAAAAGGACTATATACCGCCGATTTTGATAAATGGTTTATGAAAAGTCAAGATTATGATGAAGAAATTAAAGAAAAGTTTGGTGATTTATTGAAAGAAGCTGAACAAGGTCACGGATTTAGTTGGCTTCATACAAAAGATAGTTATGTCGCACATATTATATTGTTAGACCAATTCAGTCGTCATATTTATAGAGGAAGTTGTGATA
>Ga0233412_10000103_pt1 | contig 45661 bp, 43 predicted proteins | sample Na_anoxic_4_MG_FD_180667 | JGI IMG/M metagenome (GOLD analysis project Ga0233412, IMG submission 180667) | Seawater microbial communities from Saanich Inlet, British Columbia, Canada - Na_anoxic_4_MG | ecosystem: Environmental > Aquatic > Marine > Inlet | place: Canada: British Columbia... | reverse complement strand
GTGGATAGACTGAAGGTAGAAGGCTTTTAGGGACAAATCATGCGCGATCACACAAAACTTAGGGCATTTGAGCTGGCTGACGAGGTAGCAGTTAAGTTTATCGAAGCGTTTGGGGTTCTTGCGCAACCATGATTCATCTCTGATTGAACCAAAGATAGTCAAAACAGAGAAGGTCTTGAATGGTTTAATTCAAGCGTTGCGAGATGATTAATATACTTCAGCCTTCAGTCTTCAACCGAGATACCTGAGTAGTTACCTGAAATCTATCTTTTTACGAGATTATTATCTATGCACTTTAAAAAAACGAATCTTGTGTCAGTTATTATCCCTGCGTATAATCATGAAAGATTCGTGGGCGCTGCAGTTGAAAGCGTCCTGGATCAAACTTTTGACAATTTTGAGTTAATAGTTATAGATGATGGCTCAACGGATCGGACAAGTGAGGTTATTCAAGGTTATGATGATATAAGACTTACTTATATCTATCAGGAGAATCAGGATGCATTTAATACACTTAATCGTGGTTTGCATATAGCAAAGGGCGACTTTGTTGCTATTTTGAATTCCGATGATGTATATACTCCGGATCGTCTGGAACGTTTGCTCGAGGAACATTATAAGACAAACGCGGCATGTATCTTTACGGATGTGCAGCCGATTTCAGAGAATGGTGAAGCGTTTCTGGATTCTGAGTTTTGGTGGAATGTCTGGCATAAGAAAAATCGTAATTTTTACGCTCAGTGTGGTGATCTTTATACAGCCTTTTTAAAGGCTAACTTAATGGTGACTACCTCAAATCTCTTTTTGACCATGGAAACAGTCAAAAAGGTCGGCGACTTCTGTTCGCTTCGATATCTGCATGATTATGATTATATCTTCAGGGTGATGTCAGCCTTTCCCGGCCGGGTTCAGTATTTTGATAATGAAAAACTGTTGTATTATCGCCTCCATGGGGAAAATACACTTAGCGAGGCGGCTATCGTCGGCAGAGAACAGGACAAATCCATTATCAGAAAGTATATGTTAGAGAAGGTGCCGGAGGAACTGCGGCAGGTTCTAAATACCGGAGTTGATCGGTTGATTGAACTTGAGCACGAACTGATTGAGGAAACAGCCAGATTAAAGGACTCTTTTTTGGAATCTGGTTCAGATGAAGATGAGGGTCGCTCGTTGAATAATATTCAACAAGAAATACAAAAGATCAGGGAAAGATTCTTATGAAGGTTAAGACCTTTTACAGCCTAAAAAAACTGATTCGATATGCAGAAAGTTTTGTAAAAGAATACGATACTGTCTCGTTCGATTTATTTGATACTATTCTTGTCCGGCGAATGCATGATCCGGATATGGTAAAACCGGCAGTTGCCCGTTTTATAGCCTCAAAGGCCGCAATGATGTGTGGAAGTCAGCTGCAATGGGAGGAGGTTCAGGAACTCAGGGATAAGTTTGAAAATGAGCAAAGGGCCAGAACAGGAAAAGATTTTGATGATCATGAGGCCAGATATCCTGATTTTATGTCTGAAGTCCTTTCGGATATTTTCAAGGAAAAGATGTCCGATGATTTGCTCAAGGAAGTGACAGACTATGAACTTGTTATAGAAAAAATGATAATTGTTCTGCGAACGGATCTGGTGGTCTGGATCAAAAAACTCTATGACCAGGGCAAAAGTATTATACTGGCTTCAGATATCTATTTACCTTCAGATCACTTAAAGAGATTGATCGAGCATACAGGTCTTCTAAATTATGTAACGGATATTGTCTCGTCCGCGGATACTTTTCTTGCAAAGGCCTCCGGAAAGGCCTTTCCCATGCTTCAGGAAAAACATTCACTGAACTTCGCGCGATGGATGCATATCGGTGATAATCCAATATCAGACGGTCTACGTCCTTCTGAGTTTGGGATCCGGGCTCTTGTCATAAATGACGTCTCTGAGAAGAGGCGCAAGGCAATTGCCAAGATGTATAAAATATTCTCAGAATCACGACCTTATTGGAAGGGGCGGTTGTTACAACAGTTAATGCTTCCCTTTGAAGATGAAAATAAACTTGAGTCACCTCTTTATGTGGAAGGGTATAATTTTTTTGCCCCGCTTATTGGAGCATTTATCCAGAGAATTGCGGAAAGGACGCGAGAACTTGATGTGAGGAAGATATATTTTTTTTCACGTGAAGGATGGACATTCAAGAAATTCTGGGAACATGCAATGCCTTTTATGTTCCCAAAAGGCTTTCTTCCGGAGATCAGTTACCTCTATGTTAGCCGGCTGGCCCTTGCCGGCGCAAGTTGCGCCTATCAGGGACTAAGCAAGACGAGGGCGGATATTGCTTTTTTACCTCCTGGTAATCGGGATATGCGTGATTTATGCCGTGTATTCAGTCTTGATATAGAACCTCTTAAGTCTTTTATGGAACGATATGGTCTGCGGGAAGACGATCCTCTGAGCCAAGCACACACTGGTTGGTCCAATGAGTTACACTATAGGTTTGTATATTTGCTTGAAGATGACGATTTTCAGGTTGAGGTAAAACGTCAGACTATACCTTATAACGATGCACTGCAGTGTTATCTTGAAAAAGAGAGTTTTTTTGATCAACGAGATGTGGCCGTGGCGGATGTCGGCTGGCTGGGAACGATCCAGCGTTTTCTTTATGATGCTGTCAAGCATCGTGATGATAGTCCCAGAGTTCACGGTTTTCTTTTAGGAGCAAGTCGAGGTGTGCCCTATCCAACCATGTCAGACAATTATGTCGAAGGTGTTGTTTATGAACGGAACCAATTTGACTTTGCAGCTAGTTCTGTTATGTATGCACGTGATATTTTTGAGGATGTCTTACGCGCTCCTCATTTAGGATTGGATGGATATAGGCTCGCAAAGAATGGTTTTGAATTGATTTTTCGGGATCAGAATGACGCGTCCGGCAAGGCAGAACGGGAGCAGGATGAGTATTTTGCTCCGCTTCGTCAAGGAATTTTAGATGCGGCAGCCCGGTTTGGCATAGCATCTGCTATTCTGGGCTTTACATTTGAAGAACTAAAACCATGGCTCAATTATCTGCTTGTAAGCAAATTTGCCTTTCCAAAGATAAGAGAAGTACAGCTTTTAAAGCAGAAGCATCACCTGGATGATTTTTACGGAAAACATAGGCCACCTAAAAAGTTTTTAAGATCGCAGAGGCATCTGTGGGATTATTCAATCCCAACTCTGCGATGGATCCCCTGGCTTAAAATGATATATTATCTTGCATATAAAAGAAGGTGGTAGCAGACAAATGAATAATTTTTTGAGAAAATATTCTCATAGGTGTACTGTAACAAACAATCGGTATGATATCTCAGGGCAGGAAGTTTCCCGCATAGGGAAACACTGGGTGATTTCAAAGTTTGCCAAATATGAGGATTTTGGCGGAGGCCCCGCCTTAAAATGTCTGCTGATCATTTTCTTTTTACACTATTTCGGGCGATTATCAGGCTGGATATTTGTCTGTTTTGAAAAGCAGATAAAAACACTTTTTATGCTTTTAAGACATGGCAGAATATTATAAAGGGAGTTCATTAAAGTTCAAAATAAGGATTGAGAAATGAAGATTTTAATGATAGCCCCGCAGCCTTTTTTTGAGCCCCGCGGAACCCCGTTCAGTGTTTTGAATAGGCTGCATGCCTTATCGGAATTGGGCCATAAAATTGATCTGCTCACCTATCCCATTGGCCAGGATATCAAAATTGAAAACGTCAAGATTTACAGGACCCTTAGAATTCCGTTTATCAGGCACATTGATGTTGGCCCCTCAAAAACAAAGATCCTGCTTGATATCTTTATAGTCCTGAAAGCCATCAGATTATTATTAAAGTATCCATATGATGTAATTCATTCACATGAGGAGGCAGGTTTTTTTTCAACCTGGCTGTCAAAATTATTCGGGTTAAAACATCTTTATGACATGCATTCTTCTTTACCACAGCAATTAAGTAATTTTAAATTTACGAGATCTGGATTCATTATCAATTATTTTAATAAGTTGGAAAAAAAGACTATAAATAATGCAGATGCTGTAATCACTATTTGTCCGGAACTGTTTGATTATGTGGAAAGGTTATATCCAGGTAAGAATCATGTGCTCATTGAGAATGTGGCCGGGAATGATTTGGTTTTTGGAGACAATAAAGAAACAGCTTTAGATATCTTAGACCGGTGTCAACTGAAAACAAATCTCATTATTCTATATGCGGGAACTTTTGAACCATATCAAGGCCTGAAGTTATTGATCAACTCAGCAGCAGAAGTAATCGAGCATTATAATGAAGTTACATTTGTTCTTGTTGGAGGAAATCCGAAACAAGTGGATGAATATAAAGCAATTGTTGATGAGAAACATCTGGGGAACAATTTTGTTTTTACAGGCCAGGTATGGCCTGACCTTGTGCCGAAATTTATTAATCTATCGGATATTTTAGTAACCCCTCGGACTGACGGCAACAATACACCCCTTAAAATCTATTCATATTTGAGGTCGGATAGACCTATTGTAGCAACTCGACATATCACTCACACTCAAGTTCTTAACGATGATGTCGCTGTCTTAACCGAATGTGAAGCAGGGGCTTTTGCTGAAGGAATTATAAGATTGATAAAAGACAAGGAGTTACGGCGTATTTTAGCTGGAAGAGCTAAAAAACTGGCCGAGGAAAAATACAGCTATGCTTCCTATCTAAATAAAACAAAAAAAGTTTATTGTATGCTGGAAAGAAAACAAGACAAAGGTTTGGAGTTGAACTGAATGTGTGGAATTTGCGGTATCCTTAATTACGATAAGGCTCATCAAGTCTATGAATCTGATGTGAGAAAAATGTGTAAGGTTATTTCACACAGAGGACCTGATGATGAGGGTGTGTTTGCAGAGTATAACATTGGCTTAGGCATGCGCCGATTGAGCATTATTGATTTAGCTACAGGAAGTCAGCCTATTTCTAATGAAGATAATACCGTTTGGATTGTTTTTAATGGGGAAATTTACAATTATCGTGAGTTAAGGCAGGATTTACAGAATAAGGGTCACAGGTTTAAGACAAATAGTGATACAGAAGTCATTGTTCATGCATATGAAGAATATGATGAGGCGTGCCCCAAAATGCTAAACGGCATGTTTGCTTTTGCTATCTGGGACAGCCTGCGGAAAAGGCTGTTTATGGCGAGAGACAGAATTGGAATAAAGCCTCTTTATTACTACAATGATAGTAGAAGAATAGTTTTTGGATCAGAAATAAAGCCAATATTGCAAATTAATGATATCCCCAGGCGAGTTAATCCTAAAGCTCTGGACAACTTTTTAACTTTTGAGTATGTTCCAGGGCCGTTAAGTATATTTGAAAATATTAGTAAACTACTTCCCGCGCACACATTATCATGTCAAAACGGTAAAATCAGCATTAAAAAATACTGGGAATTACCGGTTAGGAGCAATAACCATACGGAAAATGAGATTTGCGAAAATTTACGGGAATTGCTGCAGGATTCAGTGAAAATACGTCTAATGAGCGAAGTCCCTCTTGGGGTTTTTTTAAGTGGAGGTTTAGATTCCAGCACAGTGGTTGCCCTTATGAACCAGGTCATGGACCAGCCGGTTAAGACATTTTCAATTGGATTTGATGATGAAACATATAATGAGGTCAACTACGCACAGACCATTGCCAAAAAATTCAAAACCGAACATCACGAATTTGTAATAAAGCCGGATGCGGTAGGGCTAACAGAAGAACTTATAGGTTATCTGGATGAACCATTTGGAGACTTCTCGATATTCCCGACTTACCTGGTTTCCAAGATGGCAAAAGATTATGTAACCGTGGTTCTTTCCGGTGATGGCGGCGATGAGCTTTTTGCCGGCTATGACACATATATTGCCGATCGTATCTCATTGTATTACAAAAAACTGCCTGGGTTTATGCGAGATCGGATAATATCGCCGTTTTTCGATAGTATCCCTCCTACTTCTAAAAAGAAAGGTCTTGTTAACCGGGCAAAACGATTTATTGAGGGATCTTTGCTGCCGAAAGACCTGGGCCATACACGCTGGATGATTTTCCTTTCATCATATGAAAGAAACAGACTCTATAGCGATGATTTCAAGGAAAGCCTGAAAAAAGAAGACCCTTATGATTTTATACGTAACCATTTTGCCAGTTCAGACTTTGATGATCCTCTCAGTCGTCAGATGAATGTAGATATCAACAGCTATCTCGTTGATGATATTCTGGTCAAAGTGGATCGAATGAGCATGGCGGCATCGCTGGAGACACGGGTACCCTTTTTAGATCATCGATTTGTTGAATTTGCTGCCAATATCCCAAGCAAATTTAAGCTTAAAGGAAGACAGACCAAATATATTTTAAGAGAAGCGGTATCTAAAATCCTTCCGCGTGAGATTTTATCCCGGGGAAAAGAAGGCTTCAGTATTCCGATCAAGAACTGGCTTAAAGGTGATTTGAAACCGATGATGATGGAGGTGCTTTCGCCTGATAAAATCAAAAGGGAAGGATATTTTGATGCAGAATATGTTGACAAATTGAAAAACGAGCATTTAAAAGGGATGGAAAATCACAGTCACCGTTTATGGGCATTAATTGTTTTTGAAATGTGGCAGGATAAGTATTTAAAGATTTAATTCAATAATATGTGCCGGAAGTTTGATATTCTGAATTAGGGAAAGGTATATGAAAGTTCAATTTTTTGTTCCTCCTCAAGGGTATGTTGCACAGCGCTGGTCTGAAGGGAGTTCAATGCCTTCATTGGGGATTCTATTCCTGGCAGCCGTATTGGAAAAAACGGGGGTTGATGTTGAAGTCGTGCCTGCTGATGTTTTAAGGTATGGCTGGGAAGATATTGCTAAAAGGATTGAGGATTTCAGGCCTGATGTAGTTGGAGTAACAACATGCACTGAAAATCGTTTTGACAGTTTTAAACTTGTGAAAAAGGTCAAAGAAATTAACCCTGATATAATTACTGTACTTGGCGGGCCACACATATCAATGGTGAAAGAAGATACGCTGGTTCATGTAAAGGAAGTTGACATATTAGTAATCGGCGAAGGTGAGGGCACAATAGTAGAACTTGTAAGGGTATTGGGAACAAAAGGTGACCTTTCGAAGGTGAAGGGAATCTGTTTTAGAGATGAACAGGGTAAAGTATATTATTCCGGAGACAGGGAAAGAATTGAAAACCTCGATTCATTACCGTTTCCTGCCAGACACCTTATCCCAATGGAAAAATATAACTTTTTTATCACTACAAGGGATGGAAAGAGGAGAAAAGCCCAAAACCTTATTACTTCCCGAGGGTGCCCATTTAACTGTTACTTCTGTTCAACACCGGTAAATTGGGGCCGCAAGATGCGAGGCCATTCGCCGACAAGGGTTTTAAAGGAGATGGAGCATCTTATTGATAATTATGGGGCGGAATATATATGGTTTTATGATGATACTCTAAATTTTAATCCTGCGCGGCTTCATAAAATAATGGATATGATAATAGAGAGAAGACTGAACATAAAATTCACAAGTGAATTCCGAATTGATTTAGTTGATAAGCCTTTACTTGAAAAAATGAAAAAGGCAGGGCTTGAAATCGGTTCTTTTGGCATTGAAGCTGGAAACAGCAGGGTGAGGAAAAATATCATCAGGAAAAAATTCGATATTGAATTGGCATTTCAATTTGTAGAGTGGTCAAAAGAGTTTGATTTTATTCCCGGACCTTTCTTTATATTCTCTCATCATACTGAAACATGGGATGAGGCCCAGGAGACTGTAGGAATAATGGAAAAGGTTAAATCGATTAATCCTCAGGCTGATATTTCAAGTGCCATTCTGCATATCTATCCCGGTACACAACTTGAAGAGATTGCAAAAGAAAAAAAGATAATTCCAAATGATTTTTCATGGTCAGTAAAGAAGGATATGAAACGAGTCTATTCTTTGCCGGCTGCTCAGGGACACGTCCCCCTTTTTAAAGATAAGCTTAACTGGTGGCAGATTGCCGACCTGGTTATGAGGTGGTCATCAACGAGCAAAAAGAAAATATCAGCATCTAAAATAAGACAATCAATAGTGTCCTTAACAAGTATTCATGAGTTATTTATTAATGTTGTTTTCTTTCTGGTTCTATTGAAATGCAGATTTAATAAAATATTGAAAAATGGATAATTAGAGCTCTGTGAAACTTGAGTAAATAATATAAAACAATTAAGAAGATCGGTGAATTTTAGTGTCAAAGATTGTCAGAAATATCGAAAGTAGTTTAAAAACAAGTTATGATCTAATTATTATAGGAGGCGGCATATACGGCATAATGCTGGCTCTGGAAGCCGGTTTTAGGGGCAAGAGTGCGTTGCTATTAGAGCGTGATGATTTTGGCGGGGCAACCAGTTATAATCATCTGCGAACACTCCATGGCGGGTTGCGTTATCTTCAATCAATGGACCTGACCCGTTTTATTGAATCAGTGCAGGAAAGAAAATGGTTTTTGACTCATTTCCCTCAACTATGTGAGGTATTACCATGCCTGATGCCGTTGTATGGAAAGGGCCTCCGCCGCAATCCCATCCTTAATGCTGCTTTGTTTATGAATGATATTCTTTCCCGCAAACGGAATGCTGCAGTGAACCCGGGAAGGCATATTCCCGAAGGACGCGTTATCTCAGCAGAAGAAACAAAAAGAGTTTTCCCAAAGGTCAATCCTGACGGTCTGAAGGGAAGTGCCCTTTGGTATGACGGAGCGATGCCTGAAAATCAAAGGCTTTCTATTGAAATATTGCTTTGGGCATGCGGAATGGGAGCCACGGCGTTAAACTATGTCCGTGTTGATAGATTGATAAACAATAATAATTCCATTGCGGGAATTAAGGCAGTTGATAGAGAGTCTGGGAATGAACTGGAATTCAAGTCTCCTGTTGTTATAAATGCTGCCGGTCCATGGTGTCGTGATATTGCAATGGAATTTGATAGAGATTACCCGGCTCTATTTAAGAAACGCATTCTCAACTGGAATATTCTTTTCAAGAGAAAAGCCCTTTCGGACCATGCCTTAGCGCTGACACCCTATAAAGGTGCAGGACATACATATTTCTTTCATAACTGGAAAAACCGAATGCTGATAGGAACCGGTGAAGAGCCCATTGCTGATTCATGTTCAGACATATTTCCTGCTGAAGAGCAGATAAGCTCATTTATTTGGGATTTAAATATGGCTGTCCCTGGTTTGTCTTTGACTATGGATGATATTGAACACATCTATTGCGGAGTTTTGCCTGGTACAGATAAAGGGAAACTTTCCAAGAGAGAACTCATCATCGATCATGGGAATAATGGCGGCCCAAAAGGATTGTTTAGTGTATCCGGTGTGAAATTTACGACTTCAAGGCTTGTGGCGGAAAAAACCTTAAATCAAATTTATCCGGATACAGTGTCTAAGACATCTCGATTTGCAGAAGCATCTTTTAAATCCGGCAATAACCTGGCTGCTTTTAGTTATGACTGGCTGCCTTCAGACGATAATCAAGGCTGGTTACGGACATTAAAGCAATTGATTGAAAATGAGGCCGTTGTTCATATTGACGATTTGTTGTTTCGAAGAACAAGTCTTGGAGAAAACCGTAGAAGAGTATCAAAATTATTACCCCTGATTCGTGATCTGTTTACATGGAGTGATTCACGCTGGGAACAGGAAATTGACAGACTGGCATCATGAGGCGAATATCTCGATACCATACCATGATTCGAATGCTGTTGAGTTATTGGCAGAAGAATTTAGTTCTTAAATATAACCCCTTTCGACTTTGGATTGAGATTACTAATGTTTGCAATTTGAGTTGTATTATGTGTCTCAATAAGTCAATAAAAACTGAAGAAAGGGGATTCATGGAAATTGAGCTTTTCAAGAAAATAATTAATGAAGCGAAGGCTTTTGTCAGCAGTGTGAATCTTCATCACAGAGGGGAACCTTTACTGCATGAGGATTTACCAAAAATGATTGAATATTGCCGGGAACATGGAATTTATTCCCAGCTTCATACAAATGCTGCTCTGCTTACCGAAGATAAAGCTTATGAAATAATAACATCCGGCTTGGACTTCATTTCTTTTTCATTTGACGGATTCGATAAATCAACTTATGAGAACATTCGTGTTGGTGCTAATTTTGAAAATACCTTGGGAAACATCACAAATTTCCTGAGAATAAAAAACGAATTAAAGAGTAAGATACCCTATTCCGTTGTTGAAGTTATAGGTTCTCTACGAAATTCAATATCCGGATATGAAAAAATCAGGAATAACCTGCTTTCATTAAAGCTTGATAAGTTTATTATAAAACAAGCACATAACTGGGGTGGAGAATATGAACAGGAATCAAACACTTCGTTATCCTGCAAGGAAAAGAGTATTTGCTATCCCTGTACATTCCCCTGGTATGCCCTTGTTGTATTTTGGGACGGAACAGTGGTCCCCTGCCCGCAAGATTTTTTTGGGGAAAACAGATTCGGCGATTTGAAAATAAACAGTTTGAAAGAAATATGGAATAATTCAGCTCTGATAGAATTTAGAAAGCAGATGAAAGAAAGGAAATATCAAGAACTGAAGCCTTGTATGCTTTGTGACAGACTGCATAGAAGTCATTTTCTGGGTATCCCGACATCCCACTTGAGGCCTTTTATCAAGGAAAGTTAACCCTATAGTTGCATAAATATATTGATGTCTAACAAGAAGATTGGATATTTATCTATTGCTATTTCTATAATTTTCGTAATTTTATTTTACGAAAGTATCATTAGAGATGGAAGTAAATCGGGCAGATCAAAACATCTGGATAGATTGACTATTCTGTGCGCTGGAGATAGCCTGACTGCCGGAAGTTATCCGGAATGGTTAAAAAAAAAGTTTATTGAAAATGGCATGGAAATAAAGGTAGTTAATAAAGGTGTTAAAGGACATACATCTGGAGAATATTTAAGATATATGGAAGTTCACCAAATACTAAATGAGAGCGATCCTGATATTATCTTATTACAACTGGGGACTAACGATGTCAGAATTGATGCAGACAATACACCGACGAATCAATTTAATAAGAATATGAATCAAATTATCAAAAAAATGAGCCAGTTTCAGAATTCAAGAGGAAAATTACCGAAGATCTTGATATCATCTGTTCCACCCATAAACACGATTTATTCCACTTTTAACCAGGAATCCGTCAGAAGGATAAAGGAAGAAATCAATCCTGCTATTGAACGATTAGCTGCAAAATGGAACCTGTTTTTTGTAGACAATTACAAATTATTCTTAGATAATCCTGAAATACTCCCGGATATTCACCCAAATGAGAAGGGTTATGAGGCCATGGCAGAAAACTATTACAGGTCATTGGTTTCCTTACCGTAACAATGCAAAAACAAATGTAACTCAGGTGGATAGACTGAAGGTAGAAGGCTTTTAGGGACAAATCATGCGCGATCACACAAAACTTAGGGCATTTGATCTGGCTGATGAGGTAGCAGCTAGGAGGCTATCCGAGAATGGCTATTTTCCCCAATCTCTGCGTCAGACTCAAATTATAATCCTCGAAATACTTCAATGTATTCCTGTGGTTATAATTTTCGCCTTTTTTGATCTTGGAAAGAATATCTCATTCTCAGACAGCCTCCTAAGTTTATCGAAGCGTTTGGGCTTCTTGCGCAACGAGGATTTATCTCTGATTGAACCAAAGATAGTCGAAACAGAGAAGGTCTTGAATGGTTTAATTCGAGCGTTGCGAGGTGATTGATATACTTCAGCCTTCAGTCTTCAACCTAAATACCTAAGTAGTTACAAACAAATAGGATAGGCACTCATATGAAGAGGGGCTACAGAAAGAAGCTGTTTGCAGGTCTAATTGTTATTTTCTCTGTTATTGTCATTTGGACATGGCATTTTCATGGTAAAATGAATGGCAAAAATTTAATATCACAAAGTAATGAAACAATGGCCGCTGATCAAAAGCTAAGGGCAACAAAATTACTCGGCAGGATTGTATTTCAATCCAATAGAGATGGTAATGAAGATATCTATGTTATGAATACAGATGGAGGTGGGCAGGAAAAACTGACGGACAATAACGCCTTTGACGGATATCCTGTTTGGTCTCCTGATGGAAGAAAGATATGCTTTGAATCGAATAGAGATGGCATATTTCAGATATTCATTATGGATCATGATGGAAAGAATCAGATTAAAGTTACAGATGGGCGTTTTGACAATAGATATCCTGCATGGTCTCCGGACGGAAAAATGATAGCATACCAATCAAAACGAAAAAAGGGCCTGCAGGTTTATGTGATAGATTTAGAAAAAAAGAAAGAAACGATGGTAACCGATGCCTGGTATAGGAGCGGGCTTCCCAATTGGTCTCCAGATGGGAAAAAGATCGCATTTACTGCAAATAAGTTATTAGGCTGGGGTGTCTATGTAATGAATAGAGACGGTTCAGATATTAGGGCGTTATCGACAAAAGGAGGTAGTTGCCGGCCTCATTGGTCACCGGACGGCAGGAAAATTGCTTATGTTTCGCAAGAAGCTGATAAAAAGGGAGATATCTGGGTTATGAACCAGGATGGCTCTGAAAAACGAAGGTTGACGACTGACTCTGAAAATTATGATTACTATCCTTCCTGGTCTCCGGATGGGAAATGGATTGTTTATGCTAATACTTCTCATAAACAAAAGGGAAATTGGGAGATACGTATTATTAATGTTAAAAGTGGAGACTCAATTAAGATAACAAATAGTTCTGCTCAGGAAAAATTTCCTGGTTGGCATTAACACTAAATAGTTCAAAGAGAATAAGATGATCTCAATTACCGAAAATAAAAAAGGTTATATTTATTTTTCAATTTCTCTTTTATTATCTGCTTTCTTAGTATGGTATCTTCTTTCTCAAATTAAATTAGAAGATATATATAAAACCTTTAAAAATCTTTATCCGACGACACTAATGCTTTACTTTTTCCTGGCGATATGTGGTGTGTTGGCTCGATCTTACCGATATTACATATTGATTTCTTCAAAATCCCGACGGATCAAATTTAAGGATCTAATCTTAGTCACCCTGGTGAGGAACCTTTTTGTTGATTTTCTCCCGGCGAGAATCGGCTCCCTTTCTTATGTATACCTTTTGAATAGAAAATTGGGGTTTCCGTTTGAAATTGCTGCTTCTACGTTTTTAATATCATTTATCCTTGATTTTATCGTTGTTTTTCCAATGCTCTTTTTTGCCATTATGATGGTTGGAATTAATGTTTTTCCTGTTACCTCCTTTCCTTTTATTATGATTTCGATGGTTTTATTGATCTTTTTGGTATTATTACTTGTATATTTGAACAGATTAGTTAAGGTTTTTGCGGATCTATTAACATGGTGTCTGAAAATATTGGGAAAAGAGGGTAATTTAAGGCTTACAGGTTTGATTGAAAAACTATTGCTAACGGCAAAAGATATTGAAAATATAAGAGAACGCAAGATATACGGCAATGTCCTTTTAAGTTCCCTGGCAGTAAGGTTATTTAAATATAGTTCGCTTTATTTTCTCTTGCATTCGGTCCTGGTGCATTTAAATTTTAAAATGACGGACCTCAATTTCTGGAAGGTCTTTTTGGGAATTCTCGGGGCAGAATTCTCTGCGCTATTACCTGTTCATGGGATTGCCGGCATAGGAACATGGGAAAGTGCATGGGTTCTTATCTTTAAATTGCTTGGCTTTTTTGACCCTGATGTAGCTATAATTTCCGGGTTCAGTGTCCATATCATAACCCAGATGTTTGAATATTCACTGGGAATTCTCAGCATTATTCTTTTGTATCTTCCTTTCAAAAAATTATTAAGTGTAAAAAAACGGATTTAAATTATGCATACTCCATGGCAACTCAACATCTTCAAATGGTCATTGAAAAAGAAGGTTAAAGTAAAGACAGTCATTGATTTTATGGAAGAAACCCAAAACAAGACCTGCCTCGAAATTGGTTGTGAGAAAGGGGTTCTTAGTTATTTTTTGAGGCAGAAGGGAGGATTATGGGTAAGTTCTGATATCGATCTTAATAATGTTTATACCACAAAGGCATTGATTAAAGAAAATGTTCTGTATTTCAAAGAGGATAAGTTGCCATTTATTGATTCTGTTTTTGAGTGTATTATTGCCGTTGATACTCTGGAACATATAGAGGATGATCAGTCTTTTCTGGAAGATCTTTATCGAATTCTATCTGAAAACGGGATACTTTATATCACCGTGCCATGTAGTAAACCTGGTTTAGTTTTAAATAAATTAGCCAGAAAAATGGGCCTGACACTTGAATATTATGGACATAAAAGGGAGGGTTATACAAAAGAGCATCTTAATTTCATGTTAGACAAAGCTGGTTTTATTGTAACGCAAATTAAAGGTTTCTCAAGATTTTTTACCGAAGGGATGGAGTTATTTATTAATTTTGGTTATATCTTTTTGCTGAACAGGGGTGTCAAAAAAGCGGGAATAAAAGGAAGTATATCTCCTGCAAGAAAAGAAGATTTTAATGCACATAAACTGTCATTCAAAATATATTGCATGATTTATCCAATATTATGGCTTATCAGCCAATTGGACAGGTTATTGTTCTTTACAAGCGGGTATGTGATTATTCTGAAAGCAAAAAAGAAGGCTCAGTAATACTGGATATAAAGTGATTTTAGTTACAGGCAGCACAGGTTTTATCGGGGGGCACCTTATAAGGCGCCTTATAAGACAAGGACGAAGCGTAAGGATATTAGTCAGAAAGAAAAACCAATTTGAGCAAATTGACAGGGATCGCTTAATTGAGCCTTTTTATGGAGATTTAAGAGATTTATCAACACTTAGCGGAATTATGCGGGATGTTGATGTTATATTCCATTTAGCATCAGTCATAAATGCAAAAAGGGAATCCAGAGATATTTATTGGGATACAAATGTCTCTGGAACGCACAATTTACTTGAGATTATTCGAAGGGAAAGGAAAAAAATTCAAAAATTCATATTTTGCAGCAGTGTTGGTGCGATGGGACCTCTTGAATCGATTCCTGCAGATGAATACACAGAATGTTTTCCCCATAATCTGTACGAGAAATCAAAATATGAAGGGGAAGAAATAGTTAATGAATTCTTTAAGAAGGAAGGAATCCCTGTCTCGATAGTCAGGCCAAGTTGGGTTTATGGGCCGGGAGATATGCGAACGTTAAAACTATTTAAGGCTATAAAAAACAGGAGGTTTATTATTGTTGGAAATGGTAAGACTCTCATTCATCCCGTCTATGTTGAAGATGTAGTGCAAGGTCTTATGCGTTGCGCTTTTGAACAAAGATCTGAGGGGCAGACCTATATTACTGCTGGAAAAAGACCGTTAGCGCTTAATGAGCTGGTTAAGATCATAGCTGAGTATAGTAATAGTTATATCCCAAAATATCATTTTCCGCTTTTATTAGCCAAGTTAATTGCAATTCCTTTTGAGATTTTATATATACCTTTTTCAAAACGAGCGCCTGTTTCTCGACGAAGCTTCGAGTTTTTCAGTAAAGACCAATCTTTTAATATTACAAAGGCAAAAGTGGAGCTTGAGTATGATCCGGTAGTTGATTTGCCGAAAGGAATAGATATGACCATTCGATGGTACAGAGAGAATCACTATTTATGAAAAAACAATTCCATGAAGTAAAAGATGCAGGATTAAGAAGCAAGATCGTTGATCCTTCAATTACTCCTTTTATGAAATATAAGACTTTTATTGTTGGAAGCAGCAGTCTTTTGTTTCTTTTAAAATATGAAATCCTGACCAGCCTTTTTGGGTTTGTCCCGGGTGTTTTGGGATTAGTATTACGAAAATTATTTTATCCTGCATTATTTAGAAGGGTTGGTGAAAATGTTGTCTTTGGCAGAAACATCGCAATTAGACACCCAAGGAAAATAACTATTGGAAATAATGTGGTGATTGATGACAATTGTGTTTTAGATGCGAAAGGGAGAAACAATCAGGGTATTATTATTGGTGATGATGTTTTTATTAGTCGGAACACTATAATAAGTTGTAAAGAAGGCCTTATTGAAATTGGAGATTTTTCAAATATTGGTACGAATTGCCTCCTTCATTCAGAAACTTCATTAAAGATAGGCCGATATGTTTTGATAGCTGCTTACTGTTATATTGTTGCCGGTGGAAGCCATGACTTTGATAATATTGAAATTCCGATTATATTACAGCCCTCTATTTCCAAGGGAGGAGTATTAATAAAAGATGATGTTTGGTTAGGTGCTGATGTTAAAGTTTTAGATGGCTCAGATATTGGGAAAGGGACTATTATCGGAGCTGGTTCTGTTGTTAATAATGAGTTGAGCGAGTTCTCAGTCGCGGTAGGCACTCCGGCAAAAGTGGTAAGAAAAAGGGCATGAAACTGTGAAAAAAAAGTTTCTTCTGGCATTTAGAATAATTGTTAGTCTTATACTATTGATTTATCTTTTTAATAAGACAGATATTGCTAATATATTGACTGCAATGAAATCGACAAGGCTTCATATGCTTATTCTTCCTTTCTTTCTTATTGCTGTAGGATTTTTAATAAGCGCATTACGCTGGCAAATCCTTTTAAATGCGCAGGATATTAGTATATCATTGTGGAAACTTACCAAGTATTATCTTGAAGGAAGCTTTTTCAATAATTTCCTGCCGACTACTATAGGAGGAGATATCCTTAGGACTTATGAGGCCTCAAAATCGTCGGGGTCTATAACTCAGTCTTTTACTGTCATCGTGGTTGAAAGGCTCACAGGTATTTTTGCCTTGATAGCATATGCTATTTTGGGGTTACAGTTTGGTTATTCAACCTTTGGCAATTTTCATCTGGTATGGATAACAGCCGGGATATTCTTGGTATTATTGATTATTTTAATATCAGGAGCGGGATTGCAGGGCGGAAAATTAGAAGAAAATACGAACACAGATCTATTAAGTAAGGCAAAGGGTTTGATAAATAAGGTATTTTTCACCTTACATTTTTATAGGGATAAAAAAAAGGCTCTTTTTAAGGCTCTTTTATTGGCCTTTATTCTCCAGTTCAATGTGATCATATTTTTTTACATTATTTCTTACTCCCTTGATCTAAAACCCCCATTTTATTATTTCTTAATTATAATCCCAATTATTCACGTTATTCTAATGTTTCCAGTTTCAATAAACGGTATTGGTATAAGAGAAAACACATTCATATTTTTTCTATCAAAAATTGGTATAAGTGCGGCAACTTCCGTTGCTCTTTCTTGGTTGGCATTTGCTATGGTTTTAATATATGCGATAGTTGGTGGTATTATTTATGCTATTAAGTAGAAAAAAAGTAAAATATAGAAAGCAAATTAGACTTCGAAGAAGAATATTAGTATTTAGCATAAGCTCTATTATTGTTTTTGTAAGTGGATCCATTTACTATTTTTATTTACCTGGCGTTGAAGGGCTATTGTCTCTGCCGGGATAGAATTGAAATCTGTTACAGCACAAAGAATAACATTCGGCTTTTCCCTAATTGCTAACGATTTGGCAAAATGCATTTTAAAGAAAGATTTTCCTCAAAAATCTTTTATTCAGAATCTGACAACTTTACTTCCATTACTAATTTGCCCAAATCGAAAGCATAGGCCCACATCATTAGAGGTAGTAGCAATGTTCGAACCAATATAGACAAAGAGTAGTCTTATCCGATCACTTATGTATTATTATATCACACAGGAAGCAAAATATTTATGGATAAATCTGGAGGGACTACTGGAATATTACTTGAATGCATCGCCAAGCATTCCCATGAACCTTACGCTATCGTTTTGCCATCAGCCAATTAAATATCTCTGCGACGAAATTATGGTCACAGCGTGTATAAAATATAAATAATGATATTTTAGATATTGATTAAAAAAATGCAGTATATTAAATATAAACATTGCCCATTATGCCATTCAGACTTAAATCTCGCTGAGATTATTTTCGAATTAAACGAAAACCAAACACTACTTAGTTGCAAAAAGTGCAGTTTAATATTCAACAGTTGCTGCGTTTCTGATATTAGCTCAATTTACAATGAAGATTACTACCAATCAGAACAAAAAGACAACGTCGGCGGATACTTTTCATATGACCGAATGGAAAAGGCCATTCTTAAAACCTATCGTTTTGCAATTAGGTTTATCCGTAATAACGCCTATTCAAAGCAAATGTCGATCCTGGACGTAGGCTGTGGATACGGTTTTATTTTGAAATACTTCCGGGATATTTCAGGATTTGATATTTGCGGTGTGGAATTAAGCGAAAAAGCCGCATTAGAGGCCATGAAAATAACTCCAAATATCATACAAGAACCGATTGAGAATATTAAGTTTGATAAATCATTTGATTTCATAACTGCTTTTGAACTGATTGAACATTTAATAAATCCAGTATTATTTTTCGAAATTGCCGCCAAACTGCTAAAAGACAAAGGCTATCTTTTTATTACTACGCCAAACATTGCGTCTTTATGGTTTACATTACTAAAAAAACGCTGGCCTGGTATCCATCACAATTATCATAATGTTTATTTTTCTCCGCTTACAATTAAGACAATTGCTAATCAATGTGGCTTTGAGATTATAAGCATCAAAAATACAAATATTTTTTACATTAATGCCCGACATGTAAGAAGTCGTTTGTTGGAATTATTTCCAGTTGTAGGCAATGTTTTTGCGATATTCAAATGTATTGACAACTTAGACATCCCATTCCTTAACGGCGGGGACATGCAAATAATATTGAGAAAAATATAATTCAACACTCTTTGCAACCATTATTAATCCACCATATTATTTCAGTTATTGACATCAGATATGATCAATTGTATTCTATTGTTCATGAAACAGATAGACAAAAATCTGCCTAGAGGCATAATATTTGACATGGATGGCGTCCTGGTTGATTCAGGGCCTTATATTTCTAAAGCAGCCTGTTTAATGTTTGGGGAATTGGGGCAGAATATTACGCCTGAGGACTTCACGCCCTTTATCGGAACAGGTGAGAATCGCTATTTAGGCGGTGTGGCGGAGAAATATGGAATTTCGGTTGACATTATGCATATCAGGTGAGGTGATAAGGTGATAAGAAGCCCTTTTTTGACGGCAAACTATTAGGTGATTCGGCGTTGTGTGTCAAGGAATGGTAGAATTAATGAAAACAAAGAATTGGTAGTGAACTGTAAAATATTTCCTATTGTATCAAAATCATGTGGCTTCCTTGATAGAGTCAATGCTAAGGATAAATTGCTTTCCAGAAGACGATTGATAACGTTTAGTGGGTGGTGCGGAGATGTTAGTGCTTGTGTTGTCGCAAAGTCTGTAATAATATTTTTTGATGATGTTTTTGTTGCAAAAGGATCAATAAATATTAACAGGGAAGATGTTTCCAGTAGATTTTGTCCCGAATTTCAAAAATCCGGATTTGGATTCTCAATTATTGTAAACAAAGAAAAAATAATAAATAAATCATTCCTAAGAGCATTTGCCATACTTCAGGACAAAACTGCTTGCGAGTTGAAGTATGCTAAAGGCTTACCATTTCGACCTTAATTGGAGGGTTTAGGATAATTCGATGAAAAATTACAATAACAATAAAAATATGAATGAGCATGTTTTCATGCCAAACTGGTTAGGCTTCTTTTCTCTGTGGAATTGTAGTGTCATTTTAGTCTTTATTGGTTTGATTTTTGTTCGAATATATCACCTTGGTGCTGACCCCCCTATTCATTTAAGCCCAAGTGGTGGAATATTTGGAGATGAAATGGCTCTTGCTCATAATGCAAGGAATAAAATTCTTTTTGGTAACTGGATAACAGATGGCTGGAATCCTTTTATCTACAATCCCATTTTAACAATTTTGGAATATCTATCTTTTAAATTATTTGGAGTTGGTTTGATACAGCTCCGTCTGGTAAATATAATTGCGGTTTTATCTGGCTTCTTTTTGATATTCATTAGCCTAAAAAAGAGTTGTAAAAACAGGGTTGCACTGATTGCAGTCTTACTTTTGGGGGTTAATTATGTCTTTATAATGTATAGTCGTTTGGGACTTAACGATACCTTTTTAGTATTCCCAATGACATTGACATTATACCTTTGGCAAAAGGGATTAAAAAAAAATCAAGTACTTTTCCTGGCCGGGATAAGCTCTTTTGCCTGTTACGTAACTAAAGCTTCAGCACTTTATTTTATTTTAGCAGTATTTATTGCACTTCTATTTGCAATTTTCAAAAAATATAAGGAAGACGGGAACCTTAAGCGAACTTGTATGCCCTTAATCTATTATTTGGGTGGCTTGGGCATATCCTATATTATTTGGTATGTTTTATTTTTCTCTCCTTATAAAATGGAATTTGCTAAGATCAGTACGGGCTGGTTTAGAACAGCAATGCCTCCAGCTTTCAGCTCATTCTGGAATAATCTTAGATCATTTGCATTTCCTAGATATTTAACAGGAACACCCATTGAGCTTGTCCTAAGCTGGTCCTATGTACCTTTCTTGATCTATTGCTTTTTAAGAAATTGGAGGAAGATTCAGCCTATTGAAATATTTGTTTTCCTTTGGGCCTTTGGTGGATATGTTGCCCTTAGTGGACTGAATTATCGCCCGTTAAGGTATTATGTGCCGCTAATTCCTCCTGTTTGTATTTTGGCATCCTTTGCTCTTAATAAAATGTGGGAAAAAGATTTTTTAAGAAAATTATCCTTAAATAAAGTTTATTTGTTCTGGTCTTCTTTATTCTGGCTTGCCTATGCATTTTGGGTCAATATTTTTGTTAAACATTGCATTGGTTATACCAGGACATTAAAAGGGGTTTTGTCTATTTTTGTGATAACAATGATATTGACTCTCACTTATTTCGCAATAAAAAAAATTAGGTTAGGTTCAATTGCAGGTTATGAAAGGAGTGCGTTTCAAATTATTATGCGTTCTATAGTTATTTCTATTATTACTTTAACAATATATCTTAATGGATCTCATTATTTAGGGTGGGCTAATAATGCAAAATATACAGTTATGAATACATCACAGGAATTAGGAAAAATGTTAAACAAAGCTTACATCGCTGGTCTTTGGTCACCATTAGTTACTATTGAAAATAGACATAAAGCTCTTTATCTTGGGAACAATTGGTTTAATTATAAAAATACGTTTGAGAAATATCCAGTAACACATTTATTTCTTTGGGATGGTAACAATGCCGAAGAGTTACGGTTCTTAAAAAAGGCATATCCGAAGACAATGAAAAAAGCGAGACTGTTAAAGATTTACACAATCAAGGGGCTACCTGTCAGATTATTTGAAATAAACGATGAATATTAGCAAGTGAATTCATTAGTAGCGGTCAACTTTTTGTTTATACAAGATGTTTATAATGGACCCCAATTTTCGAACCACTGGTTAAGCTACTTTTCTTGTGATATCTTCTGATCAGAAAAGGAGATCAGATGAGGAAAAGATACCCAGGAAATTTTAAGGCAAAAGTGGCAATTGCTGCGATTAAATCAGAAGACACCGTTGCTGAATTATCGTCGAAGTTTGAGATCCACAGAGCACAAGTTATGCGGTGGAAAAAGGAGGCACTGACAGCTTTACCTGATGTTTTCTCTGTCGGGAAAGACAGGAAAAAGAAAGATCAGGAAAAATTGGTCGAAGAATATACAGGCAAATTGGGAAACTAAAATTCGAAAACGACTGACTAATAAAAAATCTTAGTAAAATTGACATCTAGACAGATTGTTAATATTATGGGAACATAATTTAATGAATTAGTAGTGATGGAAAGGGTATAATGAATAAAATATCAATATCAATGAAATGTATTGTTATTTCTTTAATAATATTTATCTCTATTTGGCAATGTTGCAAGAAAAAAGAAGCCTATCGCATTATAGAAACCCCGTACAGTGTTATTGATAACATTGGTAATAATAGAGAATATACGATTTATTTGCCAAAAAAAGAAGTAAATAAAAAAGTCCCTTTGATAGTATATTTCCATGGAGTAAGGTCTGATTGCTTTAAAAAGTATAAGGGATTAAAGAATTATACAGGTAGCCCAATTGAAGAAACTGGTCTTATCGAATTTTGTAAATTAAAAAATATAGCCCTTTTAGTACCTGAACCAAGATATGAGTACAAGTTTCTCAACTGCACATGCAAAGGGTGGTCCCCTTTTGTTAAAGAGATTGATGGTATTGAAAAAATAATAGATGTAGTGGTAGATAAATATTCAATTTCCAGAAAAGAGATATACTTGGCAGGATTATCTGCTGGAGCTGGCCTTTGCTTTCACCTCGCAAATCGGAGACCAAAATTTTATAATTCAATTCTCTCCCATTCGCAAGGGTCCATCTATGAAGATTTACGGTTCCTTGAGCCCAAGGTAGTAGGTCCAAAGTATGGTGTATTAATATGCTATACCAAAGGTGATTATACGAATTTGATTGAGATCTGTATTGAAAGTGAGAAGATATATAGAAAGAATAATTATAATGTTATTCTGTTGAAAGATTTGCCACCTAAAAGTCACAGATGGTCAGGGGAAAGCAACAAAATATTTTGGAATCACTTAATTAGATTAGGGCAATATACGGGGAAAAAATAGACAATATTTACCATTTCATTATCTATTCTTTAATGGTATTTAAATGAGGGAGATTTTGAGATTTGATAAACATATTAAGGTGTACTACCCTCGAATAACCTGTAACATATGAGTAAAAGTTGGAACAAAATGAAAACAGTTCTCCTTCTATTTCAATCGATGCGACCAACACATTGGACCAAAAACGGTTTTATCCTGCTTCCTCTGCTGTTTTCGCAGAAGGGTTTTCATTACGCGAGTCTGTTAAAGGCTCTGGCAGCAGTTGCCATATTCTGTATCCTTGCCAGTGCTGTATATATAATTAATGATATTTCTGACCTTGAAGCCGATCGGAGGCATCCAGAGAAAAAGCATCGCCCCCTGGTTTCAGGATTTGTCTCACCAGGACTTGCCAAATTAGTTGCGGGGATCCTTATATTTTTCTTTCTCTCTGGGGGTTATTATTTAGGAAAGAGTTTTCTTCTCATACTCATATGTTATTTGGTTGTCCAGATGCTCTATAATTTCTGGCTTAAAGAAATCATAATACTGGATGTCTTTTGTGTATCCACGGGTTTTTTCCTGAGGGTGATTGCCGGAGCTGTTGTTATCCATGTGGCAATCTCCCCCTGGCTTATCATGTGCACTATCCTGCTTGCTATGTTTATTGCGCTCGGTAGGCGCAGGCATGAGATGATGCTCCTCGGATCTGCTGAAGCAGGGCGACATAGAAAGGTTCTTTCTGAATACAAACCTTATCTCCTGGATCAAATGATTGACGTGATAACAGCGAGCACCCTTTTAAGCTATATGCTTTATTGTATTTCCCCGGAGACAATTGAAAAGTTTAAAACCGACCATTTGATCTATACTTTCCCCTTTGTACTTTATGGAATCTTTCGTTATCTCTATCTGATCCACAAAAAAATCAAGGGGGTCCACCTTAATGTATGTAGATTCTAATAAATAAGGAGATTCTAATCTTCATGAAGATACAGGTTCCCCTCAGGGAAAACATTGACCAGCCCTCAAATGCTGATCCAATAAAAAGCTACTATTTTTGGGGCACAAAAGAATTCTTCTTACATAGATTAAGGATGTCCCTGAACATGCTGGGTCCTAAGAAGTACCAAAAAATGTTGGATATTGGTTTCGGAAGTGGAATATTCATACCGGAGCTATCGAGAAGATGTAATCATCTTTACGGTATAGATGTCCATAATAATGTCGATATGGTTGAAGACATGCTAAGGAAAGAAGGTCTAAAAGCAACACTTTCTAAAGCTTCGGCAACAGAAATACCATATCCCTCTGACTACTTTGATTGTGTTGTTTGTGTTAGTGTCCTGGAGCACATACGTGACATAAAATGTGCTGTCGGAGAAATACGCAGAGTTGTCAAGGAAGATGGTACTATTGTGTTAGGGTTCCCTGTTGATAATAAGTTGACTTATTTAGCCCTGAAGATTTCGTATCTGTGGTTGCCGAATGCCAGCTTGGAGGACGAACATGTCTGCTCTCACATTGATATTTTGGAGGAACTTAGTAACCAGCTTAAGATAGAAAAGACCTGTAGCTTTCCATCCTTTGTTCCCATTAACTACTCACTTTTTTTTACATGTAAATGCCGAAAAAAACTGTCTTTAACTATGTTTAACGAATAGCGTTTTATCCATCATCCCGCTTCCGGATGCGATAGTAAGCGGCCACCTCACCGGTTTCGGAAGGTCGAAGACCTCCCTTTTCATTTGGGCGGGACGAAGGATAAAACGCTATTCGTTATATTGAATTGACTTGTTACGCATTTAATGGGAAACAATACAAAATTATTCTTGATGGGAGGCAACGTTTGATGGAACTTCTCAAATCGTTTCAGCTGTTGGATGACAAAGGGGGACGACTTTTAGTAAAAATCGAAATAGGGAAATATCAACGAACGTCGCAGTATCATGAAATGTAAAGTTTGAAAACTATGGGAGATGTCCGATAGGATTGTGTGATTGATATGGAACCTTACTCAATTCTAAGATTAGGCAATTAATTTTTTAAGGATGCGTTTTGGCTTTACCTATATTGCTATCGTTTTTAACTCGACATCCTATTATCATTAAGGGAAACAAATTAAACTAAGATGAAAGATTATTTATATCGATTACTTCATAAATATGTCTCTGTATTTATTCGGCAGGACGATTCGTTTATTGAGATACTTCCACAAGATCACCGACTGTTTGATGTATTTTTGAACAAATGCAAAGCGATTTTTGTGAAAAGCAGCGAGGAAAGCGATGATGCGAAAGTTGGAAAACTCACGTCGTGGGAACAAATCAGACAGTGGAAACCTGATTATATCTTAATATCGGGTTATTATTATTTGAGTCATGAGTCATGAGTTATGAGTATTTCCTATAAAACAAAAATCATTATTGACCATACCATAGGTATTATCGGCATCATAATCTTGAGGTATGTAGGAAAATACCTTTCTATACTTCTTTCCCGAGATCATTCAATGCCATCTGAACCAAAAGCAATTGTTTTGGCGAAAATAGTCGGTCTTGGTTCGATTGTTTATAGCAGTTCACTCTGTAAAGCGTTGAAAATAAAGTTCCCATCTGCGAAGATTATTTACATTACGAGCAAGAGTAACCTGGGGCTTGTTGAAAGGTTGAATGCTGTTGATGAGGTGTTGTGCTTGAATGATAAAGGGATTCTTTCTATTATCAGCAGTGTTTTTAACATTATTATTACTCTATGGCGTTACAGGCCGGAATTGTACTTTGACCTTGAGGTATATTCGAGCTTCTCGGCCATTTTGGCTACTCTAAGCCTGGCAAGAAACCGATATGGATATTACGGAAGAAGTGCTGAGTTTAAGAAGAACTTGCATACCCATATGATTTTCTTCAATACAAGAAGACATATATCTGATATTTACAAACAGATGGCTTTGTGTGTTAATGCGTCAGAGATAAACCGATTAAATGAAATTATTACCTTGAGTGATAAGGACAGGGAGGAATGTAATAGTGTCCTCAAGAAGTTGAATATTGATAATAGTAAAATGATTATTGTAAATCCGAATGCATCTGAACTGTGTTTTGAGAGAAAATGGCCACTAGAAAAATGGGTCGAATATTTGTCATTGTCCCTAAAACGATTTAAAGAGTACATGTTCTTGTTGGTTGGTGCACCTGATGAAGAGGATTATGTTTCAGAGATATATAAGAGACTTCCAGCAGATCTAATGGCTAAGGTTCATAATGTTGTTGGGAAGTTTTCATTAGGTGGTTTTTTAGGGTTGATAGAAAAGTGCGATCTTATGGTTACAAATGATTCAGGTCCTCTTCACATTGCCCTTGCCTTGGGACGACCTACCGTTTCAATGTGGGGACCTACCGATTACGAACACCATGTTCCAAAGGATGGCCTACAGGAAATTTTATATTGTAAGACGTATTGTGCGCCATGTCTTCATCACGCGAGTTTCCCTCCGTGTGAAGGAGACAATAAGTGCATGAAGAGTCTCCCTGTTATGAACGTAGTAGAAGCAACGGAAAGATTATTACTCAAGATCAGAGTAGGGGATTCTGTTGGTAGGAGAAATGCAGATAGGTTACATTCTGTGCAAATAACTCGTCATGATCTTGAAGATATTAATCCTGTAATTCATCATTGGAATAGTTCCCATTCCTGATAACCAATAAATATATTATCGAATTAATTGACCTAAAACAATTTTTTATGATTCTGTGATCTAATATAGGGGGACCTTAGAGATGCAAAGTCTAATTTATCGATACTCCTTTTTACTGAGGAATATAATTGCATCCAATTATCATCGCCTGAAATTTCCTTATAAGTTATTATTTTCGGTAACTGACAAATGCAATTCCAGGTGCAAGACTTGTAGAATCTGGCAAAGAACGCCAAGGGATGAACTTCGAATAGAGGAAATTCATGAGTTCTTTAAAAAGAGTAATCAATTTTCCTGGATTGACTTGACTGGAGGCGAGATTTCTTTAAGAGATGGCTTTTTAGAAATAGTTGATATAATTTTAAGCGAATGTAAGAATCTCTGCCTCCTGCATTTTCCTACTAATGGTTTACTGACGAACAAGATTGTTTCCATTGTAGAATCGATAATGAAATTGAAGCCCCCAAAAGTCATCGTAACTGTGAGTATGGATGGAGATGAAGAGCTAAATGATATAATTCGCGGGATTCCAGGGGGGTGGAAACGACAGTTGGATACATTCAGGGCTTTGCATAGCATACCGGGGGTGCAAACTGTGTTGGGGATGACTTTGTGTTCATTCAACTATGACAAGTTTGAAATGGTCTTTAAGGCAGTAAAAAAAGAATGCCCATGGATAAGTTATAAAGATTTTCACATTAATGTGGCACATTCTTCTGATCATTACTATGATAACAAGGACCTGAAAATTAATAAAATGCCAGTTGATGTAGTTGTTGGAGAGGTAAAGCAATATATGAAGTATCGAGGGAGGCCCATGACTCCTGTTTCTTTCCTTGAAAGGGAATATCTCAAAAGGGTTGAATCGTATTTAAGGACCGGAAGGACGCCTATACACTGTCATGCATTAAGTTCATCCTGCTTTCTGGATCCCGTTGGAAATGTTTTTCCTTGCGGGATGTATGATGTTGTTGGGAATCTAAGGGATTATGGATATGATTTAGGAAAGATTTGGCAGTCTGATTTGTGCAGAAGAATCCAGAAAGATATATGGAAATTCAAATGCCCACAGTGCTGGACTCCTTGTGAAGCATATCAGAGCATTTTAGGGAATATATTCAACAAGCATTATCGTAATTAAGATTAAATTAGAAAAATAATTAAGTATCATAAAAGATTTGTGAGAAATTAAGTTATAAAAGTCAAAGAGATAAAACCCTAATGGTTTTCAATTCAATTTTCTTCTTTATCACCCTTCTGCCTTTCTTAGTATTTTACTTTATAGGAAGAAATAAGCGATCTGCAACGAAAAAACTTAGCATATTATTTTACAGTTATTTCTTCTATGGAATGTGGAATCCTGGCTTTTTAGCACTAATTATGATATCTACAGTCATAGACTACTGGGCTGCTCGTGGTATTGTGGCTTACCCACAGAGAAAAAAAATATTCCTCATTATAAGCCTTATTACAAATCTTGGACTTCTCGGTTTTTTCAAATACTTCGAATTTTTTATAAATACCGTAACATATATATTAACTTCCATTGGGGTTAATTGGTCTCCTCCGATGTTAAATATTCTATTACCTATTGGAATATCTTTCTATACCTTTCAAGCACTGAGCTATACTATCGATGTATACAGAGATCGCATTTCAGCGGAGCGTAATTTACTTGATATTGCGGTTTTTGTGGCATTTTTTCCTCAGCTTGTGGCAGGTCCTATTGTGCGTGCAAGTCATTTTCTTCCACAACTTGCGAAGGAACCAATAATTCGTATAAAAAATATTGCTGATGGCATTTTATTAATTCTGTTTGGGCTGTTTCTTAAGAATGTGGTTGCTGCCAATGTAGCGCCCCATGTTAATAATCTGTTCAGCAATTGGCAATCTAACGATATTTTAGATAACTGGTTGGCTGGCATGTTTTTTGGTGTACAAATATATGGAGATTTCAATGGATATTCTTTAATTGCAATAGGTCTTGCAAAGATATTAGGTTTTGATGTACTAAAAAATTTTAATGCACCATATGCAGCCGCAGGTTTTTCTGATTTCTGGCGTCGGTGGCATATTTCATTGTCCACTTGGCTAAGGGATTATCTTTATATTTCGCTTGGTGGCAATCGGCGGGGAACACGCCGAACCTACTGGAATCTTATGATTACAATGCTATTAGGAGGACTGTGGCATGGTGCAAGTTTTATGTTTATTATTTGGGGAGGCCTCCATGCAGTATATTTATGCGCGGAACGATTGTTGAGACAACATATCCATGTTTTAATCGAGAATCGAATTATTCAACGGTTGTTGCTTGTACTTTTCATTATCATTACTTACCTTACAGTATCAATAACTTGGATTCCGTTTCGATCTGAAACTGCAGAACAATGTTTAGGAATGATGAAGGGGTTGTTTTATGGAAAGTTATATTTGCAGAACGGTTTTCTTTCAGGCTACCTTATTGTAATAGTTGTGTTTATTCTTCATTGTGTTTCTCGACAATACGATTTCTTTATTCATGTTGAGCGAAATAGCACTGTTCGTTTTACTGCAATGACAATAATTATTTTCTTTCTGTATTTTTGCAGCGGAGAACGAACGGATTTTATTTACTTTCAGTTTTGAAAATGTTGGCACGATAACAGTTATGCGTTCTATTCTATTTGCTGTCCTGGGTATTTTTTTAATTATTGGCGCTGTTGAATATGGGTACAGATACACAGGGGGAGTGCCGTCGATTACGCCTGGAAAGACACGTCTTGAATTTCAGTGGGAAATAAGGCAAATTCATGGAGATAGAATTATCTATTTTTTTGTAGGTGATAGTCGAATCGATTGGGGATTTGCTGATAGATTATTCACAAAGCTGTTCAATAAATTACAGGATGTTGAAATTCAAGCTGTAAATGCTGGTTTTGCTGGGGGAACTGTTAAAAGTATTATTGAGTATATTCTGGATAATAGTACAAACATAAATCCTGGGGTACTGGTCATCAACTTCACCCCCGGAAGTTTTTGCCTTTTTAATAACTCACCAGGTCCGCCGATATCAGATCTTAAATTGCAGGATTATTTGGATCACCGTATTGCAAATTACCTGAAAGAAGTTTTATATACATATGATACAGGCCTTAGATTTATATTCAAGCACTTTCAGAAATATATACGAAATGGTTATATTAAAAAATTTGCATGGTTTTCGCGAACACTATTTTGCGATGGCTTTGTCAATGCCGAAGCAGGCTATAATGACGGCTCAGAAAGGGTAGTGGATATCAGTCCCTATCAAAATATGTTTAAGAAACTACGGAAAAATTCAGCATATTTTATGAAACGAATGGATGAGACATGCAATGTTATCCGAAAGGCCAAGAGATTGGGCTGGACAGTTATCCTGATACGCATTCCTATAGGAAACAGGTTGATGAAATTGGAGTCTGAGTTGCCTGAATATTTTCAGCCCGAAAGGGTGGCTTTTGAACTGTCATTACCATTTATTGACTACTTCTCCGATCCCAGAACTTCATATCTACCAAGGGGTGAATCTCATTTGTTGCCTTATGGCACAAGAAAACTATCATTTATGCTGGCAAGTGATATTTCACGACTGTTGATGTCTATTAAAGTAGGAGGCGATTAATTTGAATATATCTGTGATAGTACCGGTTCTTAATGAAGATAAAAATATTACAACATTATATGATGAATTGGTTCCTGTCCTGAATGGTTTGGGCCAGGAGTTTGAGATTATTTTTATTGATGACGGAAGCACCGATAGTAGTTTTGAGGTTTTATCAAAGCTTCATGAAACCGATCCGAGAGTGATAGTCATCAGTTTTCGACGAAATTTTGGCCAAACTGCTGCACTGTCTGCTGGTTTCGATTATGCCAGAGGAGACATTATTGTTACGATAGATGCAGATTTACAGAACGATGCTAAAGATATTCCAAAACTTTTAGAGAAATTAAATGAAGGATATGACCTGGTAAATGGTTGGCGTTTTGAACGCAAAGATCCTTTTATTACTCGCAGGCTGCCATCCGTTATTGCAAATAAAATAATATCTATCATCACCGGTGTAAAACTGCATGATTATGGGTGTACCTTAAAAGTTTTTAGTAAAGAAATCACACAAAATATAAAATTATATGGAGAGATGCATAGGTTTATACCTGCCATTGCAAGCGGGATGGGAAGTTCTGTTGCAGAAGTGAAAGTTAATCACCGTGCACGGATGTTCGGTAAATCAAAGTATGGTATTTCTCGTACAATTAGAGTTGTTCTGGATTTGATTACGGTTAAGTTTCTATTAAGTTATGCTACTCGACCCATTCAAATCTTTGGTCTATTAGGCTTTACTTGCGGGACGATTGGTTTTAGCATTGCTCTATATTTAACGATTCAAAGACAATTTTATGGTATATCTTTGGCAAATCGTCCGGCATTACTGTTAGCTATATTACTAATTTTTATGGGGTTGGAATTTATCACTCTTGGATTGCTGGCAGAATTACAGGCACGGACATACCATGAAACCCAGAACAAACCTATTTACGTTGTAAAAAAAGTATTAGAAGTAGAAAGGGAAATATGAGTTTAAAACGATATTTTGATTTAAATATAGTATATAATATTACTCCGGCAATTAAATACCTCAATATTGTCATTCCGGCGAAAGCCGGAATCCAGGAGGGTACTGGATGCCGGATCAAGTCCGGCATGACGGAGTTAGACTATTTAGTTGCCAGGTTAATAACAGCTGTGTGCAGTAGTATTAGATTGACGAAGATAAAAAGCAGGCACGGAGGGAATGTATGATATTGGCGCAACCACTATGGAGAGTTAAACTTGGACTTGGACTGATAACCCTTTCAACTTTATTGCTTCAGCTTTGTCTGGTCCGTATTCTTGATGTTATTCTTAATCCGGTAATGGGTTACATGGTAATCACTGTAGCTATGTTTGCATTTGGGCTTGGCGGAATTTATGTATATGTCTTCCGAGATAAATCTGAAGATCAAATACGATTATTATCATGGCTTTCAGTCTTTTATGCCTTGTTTGTGTTGATTCTTCTGCCTATGTTCAATTGGCTTCCTTTTAACCTTGATTTCAAAGGGACGTCGCTGGGAGTACAGATTATATCATGGATTGGAATGTATCTCACTTTAATAGCGCCGTTTTTCGTCGGTGGAATAATTGTCTCGGTGATATTCATGAATTACTCGTCGGAAAGCCATGGATTATATTTTTTTGATCTGGCTGGGGCAGGGATTGGATGTTTATTATTAATTCCCCTTATCCCGATTTATGGGCCAGGCGGCATATTATTCGTAATTTCCGGTTTACTGCTTATGGCAGGCTATCTGTTCACAAAATGGAACAGGATTAGATATTATCATGTTGTCCCATTTGTGCTGGCTCTCATATTATTCCCTATGAGTCTGGATAACTATCTGGAATTTAGAGGCCATGGTAATAAAAGGGGGATTGATGGATGGATCAAGGGTGGACTGCGGGACTATATAAAATGGGATCCTGTGTCTAAGTTAGATGTATTTAATGTAAATTCTAATACAAAGAATTTTTCGCTTGACGGAGGACAGCAAGGCTCCTGGTTAGCCAGGTTTGATGGAAACTTTGATGTATTTATTAAGGATATTAAAGAAAGGCCGGATACATACTACTATGGTATTAACTCACTTGCTCATTACTTTAACAGGGAGAAAGAGTCGGATGTTTTGGTGATAGGTGCAGCTGTTGGAGGTGAGACGAAGGCGGCTTTGGTATTTAATGCCAAACACGTGGATGCTATTGATTTGGTGAAGGCTATGGTGGATTCGGTTAAGGGAAAATATGCAAAATTTAGCGGGGGTGTATTTATTCACCCCAAGGTTGAATACAGGACCGGAGAAGGCCGAACTTTTTTACGATTGTTAGATAAAAAATATGATATTATTCAAATGTTTAGTAATCATACCAGTTCAAGCCTTGCGCATGGCTCAGGGGTATTAAGTTCGGTATATCTACAGACCGCTGAGGCCTATATGGAATATTTTCAGCACTTAAAGAAGGATGGATTATTGCAGATAAATCATCATATTTATCCGCGGATGATAACAACAGCAGCGTTAGGATGGAGCAGACTTGGTAAAAAGAATTTTGCGAGGCATGTGCTTGTGTTGGAACGGTGGATCCCGGACAATCTTCCTACTGTATTAATAAAGATGAGCCCGTGGACAAAGGACGAAGTGAAGGAAATTTATGACTACGCAAATCGTGAACTGAATAATAGAACGCAGGACATGCCGGAACCATTAAGGGCAACACAGAAAATATATACAAAAAACGGCTACAGGGCGAGTTTTAAGTCTTTGGTAAATAGCTTTCACGGGATCTCCATACTTTTTGGGACCCACGGTCAGGAACGCCTGGACTACGATATTACACTGAGAATATTTGATGTTGACGGAAAACTCGTTGGTTCAAGCAAAGTAAGTGGAGAAGATATTAGAGATAATAAAAAAATAGATTTTGAATTTCCGAAGATTAATAATAGCAAGAACAAGTTATATCATATTGATATTTCTTCTGATAATCAGGACTCTGACAAGGGTTTTTCGGTCTGGCTAACCAGAAAATCAAGACCCGTAATGCAGACAATTCCAGGCCCGCCAATGCCTGCTTATGATATTGTTTTTAATCCTTGTGATCTGGAAAACAACTTGATTCCTGCAAGGTTTCTTCAGCAGCCGTTCCCAACTGAAATGGCAGCCCAGGCCGATTACAAAATGGATCCGGTGACAGACGATAAGCCACACTTTCATATGATACGTAAAACGAATCGATTTCTCAGAGTTAATGAATCAAAATATCTTGATGGCGGAACAGCTTATTTCTTAAATAATCAATATCGTCGGTTCATTCCTTACGACTGGATTAGTCTTTTTGTCGTAGGGGTTATATCATTGGTGTTTTCTATAATATTCATTTTTATTCCATTAACCTGTACTTCTTTACGACATACAAGATGGAAAGGAATGGTGTTATATCTATTATATTTTTCATGTCTTGGTGCAGGCTTTATTATAATTGAGCTCACATTAATCCAGATATTTTCTAAGCTAATTGGGTTTCCAACGTACACTATTGCGATAGTAATTTTTTCATTGTTATTTTTTGCCGGCGCGGGTAGCATAACATCAAGAAAGATAAAATTAGATATGGGTAATCGTTGGAAACTTATATTTTTAGGCCTTTTGGGATTTGGGGTTTTGTTTTCTGCCCTATATCCGCAAATATTTGCTTTATTCTTAGGGTGTACTCTCCCTGTTCGTATTCTTGTTGCCGTAGCAGTGATGTTTCCGCTGGGGGTTTTTTTAGGGATGCCTTTTCCGCTTGGAATGGTTAGTCTTGGTCAAATTGAACCTAAGGGTATACCTTGGGCGTGGGGAATGAATGCTTTTTTTACAGTGCTTGGAGGTTTTGTTGGTTTAGTAGCTTCTATCTGGCTTGGTTTTAGAGTCGTTCTCTTTATTGCAGTAGGTATATATTCATGTGCCTTTCTCTTATTTTGGTTGATCAAGAAAAGGTGATGTTATGATTCATCTAAATGAGGACCGGGACACATCATTTAGTAGGTTGTCAAAAGAGATGATGTTTACCAAGGGAAAAGCGACAATATTTCTAACCTTATTATTTGTATTGATAGTAGGCTTTTATAGAAAACCTGATGCATTTCTGAATCCTCAATTTTGGGCTGAAGATGGAACAATATTCTTCAATCATTGTCTCCAATTTGGATTTCATAGCATCTTTTTGTCATTTGTTGGATATTTCCACACTATTCCACGTCTCATTGCCTATGCTGCATCTTTTTTTCCATATTCAATAGCACCTACCATTTATAACTACTCGGCCCTTGCTGCAGTTTTAGTTGTTTGCGCTAAGCTTTTCAGTTCCAGGTTACACTTAAAACATAAGCCTTTATTTGCAATAGCCATGGTATTGGTTCCATATTCGTTTCTTGAAGGGTTTATGAATATTACAAATGTTCAATTTTACTTAGCCCCATTGCTATTAATACTATTTCTTCAAGATGCACCTAGGTCAAAATATCAGTTATGTATGGATTTTGTAACTCTTGTCCTTATCGGTCTAACTGGACCATTTATTATCCTGTCCTTGCCACTATTTATAGTTCGTTGCGTTTTGAATAGAACACCATATAATTATGCCCTTTGTTTTACGGCGATAGTTTTAGTAATTATTCAGGGGCATGAAATCATAATAATGCCTGTGGGCAGACACTTGTCCGGAGATTTTCTATATAGCATTGATCCATGGATAGATGTATTCGGGTTTCGTCTATTCGGGGAAATGTTTTTGGGCAGATTGATTTCTAATTCAATAAATATTAAAATACTGGCAATACTTTCACTGTGTTATCCTCTATTAATACTGTTTTTGACTGATTTTAAAAAAGACAGGATGTACCTTGTAATTTCTTTTTTGTATTTTGGGTTTTCAGTAGTGTTTGCGGTTTTATACAAATTCAGATCTATTCCCTTTTATCTTATTGGGCAGTATGCCGGGCAACATTATTTTTATGTGCCTTATCTAATGGTAATGTGGGGATTAATTACATGTCTCGATTCAAGCAAAATAAAAAAAAGAATTGCAATAATTATGCTGGGTTTGATGCTAATGTCGTCTTTTACAGATTTTCAGTGGCCGGCTCTCAAGGATAATAATTGGAAGGAATACAGTAAACAAATTAAGCCGGGCGTACCAATGAAAATCCCAACTACTCCAAGGAATTTTTTTATACATATTAAATAATAACATTTGTTGAGGATAATATTTGATTGTATTTTTATATTTGTTCCTGTGGTGTAAATCTTGCCTTTAGATAAATTCTCTCAGAATCACTGGTATATTAAAGTGCTGGCTAAATTTCCATTGCTACAAAAAGGACTGCTGTGTCTCCGCGATGAAGGCCTTAGCAAATTAATTGCAAAGGCCGTATATTATATGAACAGAAATAAGGGTCTCATGACCCTTGGCGTTATTCAGGATGATTATCAAAAATGGATACTGGAAAAAAAACAAAGTGAGGAAACGGGAGGCAGTATCTTAGGTAATGTTAGTCAATTACAATACAGGCCTAAGATTTCTATTGTTATGCCGGTCTTTAATGTTGACCCTAAGTGGCTGGCTTTAGCAATTGAATCTGTTGAAAATCAGGTTTATGAAAACTGGGAACTATGCATTATTGATGACTGTTCAACAAATGAGGAGACTCTGAATTTCTTATGCTCGATTCAAAATGAAAAGATAAAGATAAGTTTTCTTGACAAAAATCAGGGTATATCTTCAGCATCAAATAAGGCCTTCAGTGCAGCCTCAGGTGAATATATAGCCCTCATGGATCATGATGATGAGATAACCAAAGATGCTCTCTTAGAAGTAGTAAAGGCGATCAATGAAAAGGGTCCGGATTTAATCTATTCAGATGAGGATAAGATAGATCGAAATAATGTAAGGAGGTCACCTTTATTCAAACCTGATTGGTCTCCTGACCTTCTCAGGTGTCAAAACTATATATGTCATTTTACAGTAATAAAGAAAGAAATACTTGCCAGGGTAAATGGGTTCAGATCTGGATTTGAAGGGGCTCAAGACCATGACTTATTCTTAAGGATATCCGAAAAGACAGATAAAATATATCATATCAGCAAGGTGCTGTATAGCTGGCGTCAAATTGAGACCTCTACGGCATCCACACACCTGTCAAAGCCATATGCGCAGGCAGCTGGCTTAAAGGCCGTAAACACGCATTTAAAAAGGGTGTATAGTAACGGGGTCTATGCAGATGAAAGCAAGTATCAACTTGTATATGATATTAGGTTTCCAGTAAAATATAAACCATTAGTAAGTATCATAATCCCTACAAAAGACAATCTGGCCTGCCTGAGTGTATGTATAAATAGCATCTTGACTAAATCTACTTATGACAATTATGAGATAATATTGTTAGACAATAATTCTGAAGAAGAAGCGACTAAGGCATGGCTTGCGAATCAAAGTGAAAATAATCCAAATATAAGAGTAATTAATGCGGACTATCTTTTTTGCTGGTCGAGATTGAACAATCACGGCATTTCAGAGGCAAATGGAGATGTATATATTTTCTTAAATAATGATACGGAAATAATTTCTAATGACTGGATGGAAAGACTTACAGAACAGGCTATGAGAAATGACACGGGATTTGTAGGTCCATTATTGCTGTATGGAGATGAAACTATCCAGCATGCAGGAGTAGTTGTGGGTATTGGCGGGTGGGCTGACCATATCTTTAAAGGTATGAAGCCTATACACATTGCATCACCCTATGTATCTCCTTTGGTTATGAGAAATGTCCTTGCGGTGACCGGCTCTTGTCTCACTGTATCAAAAAAAACTATTGATAAAATCGGGAAGTTTGATGAAAGTTTTATTGTATGCGGCAGTGATGTGGAGATATGTCTGAGTGCCTATGAAAATGGCTTAAATAATATCTATGATCCTTTTGTGGTCTTATACCACTTTGAATCACGGACAAGGGTTCCTGAGAATATTCCGGAGTGCGATTTTGAGATGTCAAAGAAACACTATAAGAAATATACTGAAGGTAGTGGTGATCCTTACTTTAATGTCAATTTGTCTTATAACCATACAACACCCGTGTTGAGAGAATTAAGATGTTAGAAGGCATTATTAATATTGCAAGAAGAAACAGTGTGGCACGGCGTGTTTATCGCCTATTCAAGGGCATTAATTATTCATTTATAAATGCAATACCGCAAATTACAGCAATATCTGTCAGAAAAAGCAGGTTTAATTTTGAAAGGATAAATATAATCATACCATCAGTAAATCAGAAACATATGTTCGGAGGAGCAGCTACGGCCTTAAAGATATTTGATGAAATAATAAAGGGAATCAGCAGCGAAGCAAAAGTCAGGATAATATTGACAGATGCAGGGCCGGATAGAGAGGCAATCGATCATTTCAATGGATATCGGGTTGTTTCTGCTGACGATGATATTGATGAACGGTTTCAAATTTTGCCATTTATTGAAAATATTCCGAGGAAAATATTTATTACAGAAAACGATAGATTTATTGTAACAGCATGGTGGACAGCCTGTGTGGCCCAGGAAATAATAAGACAGCAGGCAGAAATTTACTCGCAGGGTTACAATAAGATGATCTATGTTATCCAGGATTTTGAACCTAATTTCTATAACTGGTCAACAAATTTTGTGGTAGCTGATTCAACTTACAAGGCTGATATTCCAATTATTGCAATTTTCAATTCCTCGATGCTGATGGAATTTTTCAAAGAACGAGGATATACTTTTAATGAGGAGTTCTTTTTTGAACCAAGGCTTAATGAATCCCTAAAGAGGCGAATTGGGAACAAAACAGGTTTGCGGAAGAATAATATACTCTTCTATGGCCGACCTTCTGTTGATAGAAATTGTTTTCCTCTAATCATCGAAGCGTTGCGAAAATGGGTCAGGATACAACGGGATATTAGTGATTGGCAACTGATTTCTATTGGTGAGCAACATCCTGCTGTTAATTTAGGAAATGGAGCCGTTCTTAAATCATTAGGGAAACTGAGTCTATCCGACTATGCTGATTTACTTTGTGAAAGCGCAATTGGGTTATCATTTATGGTTTCTCCCCACCCCAGTTATCCTCCTTTGGAAATGGCCCATTTTGGTCTTCTCACAATCACAAACTCATATGCAAATAAGGATCTTTCTAAATCCCATGACAATATCGTCTCACTTGATTTATTAACTCCTAATACTGTCGCTTCCGAATTAGTCAAAATGACTAAAAGATATTCCATGAATCCAAATGCAGGATCTGAAGGGAAAAGCCATATACCTTACTATTGCCAGAATTCACCACAGTTCCCATTTCTTGATGAACTTATTGACGTGTTTATAAGTTAAATTGTAACTACTCAGGTGGATAGACTGAAGGTAGAAGGCTTTTAGGGACAAATCATGCACCAACACACAAAACTTAGGGCTTTGAGCTGGCTGATGAGGTAGCAGTTAAGTTTATCGAAGCGTTTGGGGTTCTTGCGCAACCATGATTCATCTCTGATTGAACCAAAGATAGTCGAAACAGAGAAGGTCTTGAATGGTTTAATTCGAGCGTTGCGAGATGATTAATATACTTCAGCCTTCAGTCTTCAACCTAAATACCTGAGTAGTTACGTTAAATGTATCTCAAAAAAGAATTTCTTATTGATGCTGTTCATGTCTTTGTTCTGCTCGGGTTTGCTGTTACGCAGCCTTTGTTTGATCTACTGACAAGGTATCCGGAGTTTTTTGTCACTCATCATTGTGTGCCCATTGATGTAGTTTCCCTTATCCTTATTCTTTGTGTTCTATTGCCATTGTTTGTGGTCTTGATTGAACTTATAGCCGGTTTGTTCGGGCGCAAATCTCGGAAATGTGTGCACGGTTTTATTGTAATGATTTTGTTGACAGTGATTGTCCTGCCTGCTCTGAACAAGATATTTAATTTATCCGGCGCTGGCTTGTTAGTGGGAGCGGCAGTATTGGGTGTAGCAGGCACTGTCGTATATACTCGTTTCCATCCCGCCCGAATTTTTATTACTGTACTGTCCGTTGCACTTTTAATTTTTCCTTCCCTCTTTCTATTTAATGCCCAGATTTTTAAGATTGTTTTTCCCAAGAAAGTTCCTTCAATTCTTGGGATCAAATCGAGCAATTCCCCTCCTATTATTTTTGTGGTTTTTGATGAATTTCCCACAACGTCGCTGATGGATGAAAACCACAAAATAGACCCAATACGTTATCCAAATTTCGCAGCCTTTTCTCGTGATGCTTACTGGTTTTCCAATAATACTACTGTGGGCGAAAGGACAAATATCGCGATTCCAGCCATCCTTTGCGGCTGTTACCCTGACCAATTCCGATTACCAACGATAACTGATTATCCAAACAATTTATTCACGTTACTGGGTAATTCTTACAATATGAAGGTATTTGAATCCGATACAATGCTTTGCCCGGAAGAGTTGCGGGAGGGCAAGAATAGTTCTATTTTTGACTTGCAAAGACTCCACATTGTGTTATCTGATTTGTCGGTGGTATATCTGCACATTATTCTTCCTTCAGATCTGACATCATGGCTTCCGGTGGTGACACAAACCTGGAAGGGATTTATTAGTGAGAAAAAAGTCTCGGGAGCCGAGGTTCAGAATATCCTTGCCAGGAAGAGAAAGTCAATTAAGGACCATTTTGCATTATTTGAAACATTCTTAGAATCAATTACTGTGTCAAATAAACCCACGCTTTACTTTTTACATATAGAGCTTCCACACATACCATGGAGATATCTTCCATCCGGAAAGACGTACGCTAATAAGAACTTGAGAATTCCAGGCCTGGATATTAAAACAGACAAATGGGATGCAAATGAATGGCTGGTTATTCAGGCATACCAGCGCCATCTTCTTCAGGTGGGTTTTATGGACAAGATGGTCGGGGACCTTGTAGCTAAATTGAGAGCTCTTAATTTATACAGGCAGTCATTAATAATTTTAACAGCTGATCACGGTGTCGGTTTCTGGCCAAATACAATAAGGAGAATGATTTTTAACGGGCATCCGGAGGATATTTTACCAGTGCCACTATTCATTAAGGTTCCCAATCAAAAAGGAGGAGGAACTGTGGATAGTAATGTGGAGGTGGTTGATATTTTGCCGTCCATCATAGATATCCTTGATATACATGTACCATGGTCGCTACCCGGATCCTCATTAGTTGCTCAACCCGTTCCGGATCGAGTTGAAAAAACTATTTATGATTATCGGTTTGAAAGGTTTTTATTTGATTCAACTAATCTTATTGATGCCCAGGATAGATCGCTTAAGCGGAAGCTTAAGATATTCGGCTCTGGGTCAAAGCCTTATGGATTGTTCAAGATTGGACCTTATGGTGAACTTGTGGGCCGGAATGTCGATGAGATCAGTATGGGGGGGCAGTCAAAGATTGAGATCAATTTCGATAAACCAAATTTACTTTTCATCGTAGATACTGAATCCGCTTTTATCCCGGCACAAATTAAAGGAAACGTGGTTTTAAAGGAGGATACAGCCGATCCTCTTTATCTGGCGATTGCGATTAATGGTATGATTAGTGCCGTGACAAAAACGTTCTGGCATAAAAAAGGAAAGGCTCAATTTTCAGCAATGGTGCCTGAATCTGCATTTCGAAAAGGTAGAAATAATGTTGAGGTTTTTGTCTTATTTGAGGACAAAGGGAAAATTCAGCTTATGCGTACGAAAAACCGGGCGGCTGTCAGTTATGCAATTGCGGCCTCGAATGAACACGGTGAGATCATAACCTCTTCTGATGGAACATCTATACCTGTAGTTCCAAATGCCTTGGATGGTTGGTTGGATTCAGCTAATGTAAACAAAGAATTTATTGTATTTTCCGGCTGGGGCGCCGATGTACATCGATCCCGGCCTCCGAAAGCAGTTGTAGCCTTTATAAATGGCAAATTCATTTATTCAGGAATAACTGATGTAGACAGACCGGATGTTGCGGAATATTTTAATAATATGGCCTTGCAGAGGACGGGATTCAAGGTTATGTTGCCATCATCAGTTGTTACCGATACTGCCAATCCGGATATACGTTTTTTTGCGGTGACAGATACAGTGGCTTCCGAACTTAAGTATAATAAGGAATACAAATGGAAAAGAAACTAATCAGGCACTATTCGATAACTTAATGAAATAAAAATAGTATCAGGAGGATTTATGAAAACAGGCTATATACCCATTATAATATTTACAATTTTTTCTTTACTGGCTCTTTATGTAAACTCGGCCTATGCATATTTAGATCCTGGAACAGGCAGTATGGTAGTTCAGGCAGTCATAGCGGGTGTAGCTGCTGTGAGTGTATCAATCGGTATCTTTTGGCGTCGTCTGAGCGCTTTTTTTAGTGGATTATTTGGCAGGAAGAATGATGGAGGCAATGACCTGAATGACAGTTAATACAGGGTCATTCAGAGATCCCTCGGGGCACGTTTTTACCAAAGAAAAAAGTGTTTACCGCAGTATATTCAAGGCAGGAGTCATAAACTATGAGGCTGCGCGGGATGCAGGTGTCTATGACAAGTTAATTAAGGCTGGACTGCTGCTCCCGCACAATGAAGTGGATCCGGGTGATCTAACTCCAGAGGGAACGATATATTGCCTGAGTCATCCCCTTCTGCCCATGATTAGCTATCCATGGGAGTGGCCTTTTTCGTTTCTCAAGGATGCTGCTCTGATTCATCTTGAGGTCATGAAAATTCTTTTGCCGTATGGTTTCTGGCTGCGTGATGCCAGTGCCTTTAATGTACAATATGATGGCCTTAGGCCGTGCTTGATAGACACCCTTTCAGTTGGACAGAGAATCCCGGAAAGCCCGTGGGTTGCATATGGACAATTCTGCGCTCACTTTATTGCTTCCTTGGCTATGGCTGCATATTGTGACATCCGTACTTTCTCGTTGTGGAGAAATTACATAGATGGTTATCCTCTAAATCTGGCAACAAAAATGCTGCCTGTTTGGAGACTGTTTCGGCCGGGCCTTTTTATGCATCTGGGTCTTCATGCCCTGATGCAGGAGCGGGCGGACAGAAAGGAAGATATAGATAAATTAAAAGTGGTTAAAAAACCGAAGGTTAGCGATCAAGGTATGGTTGGATTAATCCATTCCCTGAATCGAACCATAGAAGGGATAAAGTGGAAACGTTTTTCCAGAATTTGGGAGGATTATGGGGAAATTCGGACTTATAAGGATGAGGATATTGTTAATAAATCGGAGATCGTAGATAGAGTTGTGCAGAGACTTAATCCCAAAATGGTCTGGGATTTGGGTTCGAATACAGGTGAGTTTTCACGGATTGCAGCATCATACGGGGCGTTTGTTGTGAGCATTGACGGAGATGCGGCTTGCACGGAACATTTGTATCAGAGCCTGTCCCGGAAAAACGGCCATAGGAACATTCTGCCGCTAACCATGGATCTGGCCAACCCTTCACCCGGGCTTGGATGGAATAACCAGGAACGACTAAGCTTGTCCGATCGAGGGCCTGCAGATCTGATACTGGCATTGGCACTTATCCATCATCTGGTTTTTACAAGCAGTATTCCACTTTTATTAGTGGCCCGGTGGTTTCAGAGCCTCACACGTTATGTGCTGGTGGAGTTCATTCCTCCTTCCGATCCTATGGTTCAAAAGCTTCTTAAGAATCGAGGTGATGAGCATCTCCCTTACGATTTGAAAGAATTTGAGGCGAGTTTTGGCGAATATTTTGATTTTGTCGATCGAGATACACTAAAAAATGGTCGCATTTTGTTTCTGTGCAAACGAAAAAATAGATAAAAGACTTTCGGTTGATCTCATTTTAATAATGCCTTCCAAGTCACCTTGTTTTCCTCTGCCCTCTGCCCGGTGTTTTGGATACAAAAGTATATTTAAAGGACACATAATCTGATGCTAAACAATATAGCAAAGAAGCACCTTAATAAAGTTCGTGACCACTATAATACTATCACAAACGGATTATCTCGACCGGCTCGTATATATCGCAAAATGCTGGCACACTATTATCTACACATTATTCCACATGATTCAAGTATCTTAGAGGTAGGCTGCGGCGATGGTGAGTTGCTGGCATACTTTCCAAATGGTGATATTACAGGGGTGGATTTATCTGAAGAACAGGTCAAAAAGGCAAGAAAATAATTACCCCACGGTAAGTTTTATGTGCAGGCAGGTGAAGTACTGAATATTCCACGTACTTTTGACTATATTATTCTATCGGATACCATCAATCAGGCGACGGATGTTCAGTCTTTACTATCAACTCTACTAAAACATACTCATTCACATACTCGACTTATCCTTAATTTTTTCAGTTCTCTTTGGCGGCCTTTCATTAATCTGTCCACTTTTTTGGGTATGAGACCTAAGAATCAGGCGAGTAACTGGCTGGCTACTAAAGACGTTCAAAATTTACTTGAACTGTCAAAATGGCAGATTATCAAATTTCAATCACGGATTATTTGCCCGATTCAGTGTTTAGGGCTTGAGCGTTAACTGAATCGACTATTTGCTCCATTACTGCCCTGGTTTTGTCTGTCGGTTTTTTGTATTGCGCGGCCTAGTCCGGAGAGGGCAATAAATCGGGAACTTTCGGTTTCGGTAGTAATTCCAGCAAGAAATGAAGCCGGAAATATCGAAGAAGCTGTTCTGCGGGTTCCTCAATTAGGTCATAAGACAGAATTGATATTTGTTGAGGGTCATTCACAAGACAATACCTGGAAAGAAATTAAACGGATAAAGGAAAAGTATGCTGACAAAAATATTAAAATTTTACAACAAAGCGGAGAGGGGAAGGGCAATGCTGTTCGGGATGCTTTTGCAGCAGCAAGTGGGGATATTCTTATGATTCTGGATGCCGATCTTACCATGCCGCCTGAAGAGTTGCCGAAGTTCTATGATGTAATGGCTTCAGGCCATGCCGAATTTGCAAATGGTGTCCGCCTGGTTTATCCAATGGAAGAAAAGTCTATGCGTTTTCTGAACATGATCGGGAATAAGTTTTTTTGTATCATATTTTCCTGGCTGTTGAATCAGTCAATAAAAGATACGCTTTGCGGAACGAAGGTATTATTTAAACGCGACTATGATAAAATTGTCATCAATCGAAAATATTTTGGAGAATTTGATCCATTTGGAGATTTTGATCTTATATTTGGTGCCGATAAAATAAATCTGAAAATAGTTGATATTCCGATACGTTATCAGGAACGGCTTTATGGCGATACAAACATTAAACGATGGAGTCATGGATGGTTGTTGCTGAGAATGGTTGTTTTTGGTGCGACTAAACTGAAATTTATCTAATAAGTCCCCGGATTCTTGCAATTAGATCTGCTGCATTAATTATCTTTTTGCATTTAAGTAAAAAGAGATAAAATGAATTTTATTTTTTGCATGGCAGGATTATACCAAAGATTTCGTGACCAAGGGTATAATGTCCCGAAATATTTACTACCCTTACAAAAAAATAAGACAATATTAGAAGTTATTTTGGATAATATTATTCCTCAATATCCTTTTGAAAATGTTCTTCTTGTAGCCAATAAAAGGGATGCAGGCCAACGTGATAAATTGACAGATATAATGCAATCATGTAATAATTTATGCAAAAAGAATGTAATATTTATTGAAGATACTCTTGGTCAGGCTGAAACTGCTTATATGGGCGTGAAATATCTAAAAAATATGTTTTCAAAAAATAGCAGTAAAGTAATTTTTCACAATATCGATACAATATTGACAAATCGTGATTTCTATTTCATTAACACGGCACTCGATAAGTATGATGGCTTTATAGATGTTTTTGAATCAAATAATCCGGCTTATAGCTATGTTAAAGTCAACAAAGATAAAATAGTTATTAACATTGCTGAAAAAATAGTAATCTCAAATTTAGCAACTTCGGGTCTTTATGCATTTAAATCAATCGATGAATATATATCTTATTATGAGAAAACATCGTTTGTGGGAGAATTCTATATAAGTAGTATTTACTTGGCAATGATAAAAAGTGGGAAAATGCTGACAGTTAGTCATAATACGAATAAGAAAAGCACCATCATTCTTGGAAGCCCCGAAGAATATGAGGGATTTCTTAAAAAAGAATTATGAAAAGAATATTGCAATACATTTATGTCGCTATTGGAGTATATGTAATTTATTATGTTAGTTCAGTTATTATTGATATCAATCTCATTTCACTGAAAAAGCAAATTGACTCAATTGGTTTTGCTACAATTTTGATATGTTTAAGTATGTATCTCATGTCACATGCAGTGAGGGTAATTCGCCTGACAGTTATAATTAACCAGGATGATGTTAGTCTCAGAAAACTGTTTAAAGCCCAATACTTAACAAATGGCATAAATCTTGTCATTCCTTTTAAATTAGGAGAGGTATATCGCGTAGTCGAGTACAATAAAATTATTAAAGATCCGATGAAATCTACTCTGGTTATTTTATCAGAACGTGTAATTGATTTTATAGTTATTTTTTCCTTTCTTATTTTTACACTGCATGAATTCAAGAAACTTCCGACTGAAATGAAT
>Ga0233412_10000096_pt1 | contig 48056 bp, 42 predicted proteins | sample Na_anoxic_4_MG_FD_180667 | JGI IMG/M metagenome (GOLD analysis project Ga0233412, IMG submission 180667) | Seawater microbial communities from Saanich Inlet, British Columbia, Canada - Na_anoxic_4_MG | ecosystem: Environmental > Aquatic > Marine > Inlet | place: Canada: British Columbia... | reverse complement strand
CACAACAACAATTAATAAATAATGGCCTACCGTATATAAAAGACTTTATAAAACAGCATGAATAAATTTATTTAAGGTATCAATGCTAGGTTTAGCATCAAAATCATAAGCAGAACTAGGAGGGTCGCCTTCTTTTATAAGTTTGATAGACGGAAATCCATCCACATTATATTCATCTAATTTCGTTTTAATATTAGAGTCTTGGTCATTACTACAGTCTATTTCTTGAATATCTAATTCATAATTATTTATCACTTTCCCTTGGTTTTCGGTTTTAAATCTAGAAAAGGTGCCTTCGTCTTGTAACTTTCTGCAATATGGACACCATGACGCGGTAAATAACATAATATGTGCTATCGGTTTTTGGGATAATTCGCTAGTATTATCGGTGCCAACAAACTCTTTATTGGCTACATAGGTAGGCGTCAATTTAGGTTTCATGTATTTATAATATACAAATACAATAATACACAAAATAGCAACAATTGCAACTAAAATAATCATAAAATTATCTGCTATAGCATCTTTAAAACTCATTATATAATAGATAGTAATATTAAGCACTCAATTATACGTATTTAAATATAATATTATATAATACTGTATATGCTATTTCGCTCATTAGTAGGCGTATTAAAAGAATTTAAGTTAGCCGAGTATTTAAGCGATAAAGAGTATAATAATGCGATTATTAATCATATCTTTTCTAAGGACATTACCTCTACTCCACAAAATATTTCTAACCTAATTATATAGAGATGAAAACCAAAAAACGCGTGTTTACCAAAAAACACTATATGAGTGGAGATGGAATGCTCACTGCCGTTTGGGGACCGAGTCTATGGCACTATTTACACATAATGAGCTTTAATTATCCGGTCAAACCAACCAATAATCATAAAAAATACTATAAACAATTTATACAAACTCTAGCCTTTACCCTTCCATGCAAACATTGTAGAGATAATCTTATTAAGAATTTAAAATACTTTCCTATAAAGGAATGTCATTTAAAAGATAGAGAAACTTTTTCAAGATATATATTTCAGTTACATGAGCGTATAAATAAACAATTGGGTAAATCATCTGGGTTATCCTATTGTGATGTAAGAGAGAGATATGAACATTTTAGGTCACGTTGTTCAAGTAAAGAAGATAAGGTTTTTAAATTTACAAAAAAACATAAAGGTTGTACGGAGCCGTTATATGGTACGAAATCTAAATGTGTAATTAATATAGTACCTACCTCTAGTCGAAAAAAAACATTAAGTATTGATAAAAAATGTTTAAAACGCGCTAAAACTGTTAAGATACGCCATCGGTAGCGCATTACGTCCTATAGCATTATAATTTGGTACTTTTTTACAATCAAAGGATGGTTCGGGACATCTAGCACAAGGGGCACACGGTTGACATGCTTTTGTTTTGGGGCATCCGGTCGTTTGTGGACATGCTGGACACACGGGAGGAACAACTTGCGACTTTAATATATACCTATTGTCGAAATTTTCTGATGAATCATTTTTATCATCTTCTTTCTCCAGATTATTATATTTCCTCTCCAGATAATCCTCTTTCATCTTCCTCTCCTGCTCCCTATTCCATTCTTCCTTCTTCCTCTCCTGCTCCATATTCAATTCTTCCTGCTCCATATTCCATTCTTCCTGCTCCATATTCCATTCTTCCTTCTCCCGATTATTATATTTCCACTTCCTCTCCTGCTCCCTATTCCATTCTTCCTTCTCCCTATTCCATTCTTTCTTCTCCCGATTATTATATTTCCACTTCCTCTCCTGCTCCCTATTCAATTCTTCCTGCTCCCTATTCCATTCTTCCTGCTCCCTATTCCATTCTTCCTGCTCCCGATTATAATATTTCCACTTCCTATCCGGCTCCATATTCAATTCTTCCTCTTCCCTCTTCTTGTCTGTTCGATCACACTCTGGATTATCCCATGGGGTATACTGACCAGTCTGCGGGTTAAATCCATTAGGATGATGGGGTTTTTGTTTTAGTTCCTCAAGGGCATTTTTTTCGGTAGTTATCATATTGCGATATGCGGTTGCTTGGCCCGAATCAAATATTTCAGCAGCAGCAGCACCGTATTCCATACCTTCAATAGTACTTACGCCACACGAAAACAAAATTACTAATAATAGAAGTAAATAAGCGTATAATTTATTTAGTTTCATTATATAATTGAAATAGAATATTTTATTTTGATAAGTTAATAATGCTAGAACTTAAATATCAAGAATCATCTAAATATGAAATTGGCGTGGATGAGGTAGGTCGGGGTCCTCTATTTGGGAGAGTATATGCGGCTGCGGTAATTCTCTCTAATACATTTGATACCACTAAAGTAAAAGATAGTAAAAAATATAGTTCCGCAAAAAAAAGGAGGGAAGCATATGAATATATTAAAGAGAACGCTATAGCATGGGCTGTAGCATATGAGGATGAGAAAAGAATAGATAAGATAAATATTAAACAAGCCACCTTTTCGTCAATGCATACAGCCATCTCATCCGTTTCAAAGCAACTGTCTGATGCCGAGTATTATATACTAGTTGATGGCAATGATTATAAACCATATCTCTCTCTGCGAAATAATGAGTATAGAGAGATACCAACCACCTGTATTATTAATGGTGATAATAAATATGCGTCTATTGCTGCTGCGTCTATTTTGGCTAAAGTAGAACGGGACCAATATATAGAAGAGTTATGCGATACCTATCCGAAATTAGAAGAATATTATGGCTTAAGAAAGAATAAAGGATATGGTACTAAACAACATATGAGCGGTTTAATTACTTACGGAGTTACTGAATATCATAGAATGTCCTATAATCCCTGCAAAAATAAGATAAAAATTGATATATAGAAATAATGATATATAATAGTAATGATTGTGCTGGTTTTTGATACAGAAACTACCGGATTGCCTAAAGATTATAAGGGTTCTATCCACGATTCAGATAATTGGCCGTATATTGTACAATTAAGTTATATTGTATTTGACTGTGAAAAAAATACAATATTGCATAAGGTGGATCATTTAATAAAACTACCTAAAGATGTTACCATCCCTGAAAGTGCGACAGCAATACACCATGTTACAAATGATATGTGTGAAAAAGACGGTCTAGATATAACGACTGCCCTGACGGAATTTAACACTTATGCTAAATTAGCCAATAGAATGGTTGCCCATAATATTTCATTCGATAAGAAGCTTATTATTGTAGAAAGCATCCGTAATAATATACTATCTGTTTTTACTAAACAACCAGCCATCTATTGTACGATGAAATCCACTATAGATAAATGTAAAATAGAGAGAAAGTTTAAAGATGGGTCTACGTATTATAAATATCCTACCTTAACCGAATTACACGAACATTTATTCCAAACTACCCCTAAAGGTACCCACAATGCGTTAAATGATGTTCTAATTTGTTTAAGGTGTTATTACTTTTTAGAGTATGATACAGATATAGTTACAAGTAATTCGTTATTTGATATGGTTTTATAAACATTCTTTCGTGCAGGCATTTTGACCTTTCCATAATTTTTTATTTGCCAAGTAGGAATAATATAATTCGGCATCAACCGGGTATTTTGATGCTCGTGGATCGCGTCGTATCGCATACCCCCCTGCGTTCATTTTATTTTTGGTTATAAATGGTGCAGCAGGATTGCCATTATAGGTAAGGGCATTAGCCGCTCCTTTCCCGTAAACAACTCCTATACTATTAGCGGTAGTATTCAAGGTGTTTAATTTGAGACGTAATATGCGGGAACCGGAACTAACGGCTCCTTGTTGCCAAAACTGTTTATTATTAGGTTTTTCCCATGCGCGTTTACGACATGATTGAGAATTATTTTCAGGGCGAGAATAACATCCGGCCATGGACGATGATCCAACACATTTTTCATCGCTACACGCACATTCACATGAACACCTAGACTTATCGGTTCTGTCCCCATATCTTAATTCGCCATTCATATTTTGATCATATTCTTTGCATCTGGCGTGATTATATTGATAATAGGAAGAATAACTATGTTGCCTACAAGGCACATTATAGCTAGTGCGCGTGCGTCGTTTAGCTTTAGATGGTTCATCTGTCAGAATGCAATTAGAAACATCTTTACAAGTGGAATAATCATAAGAACTACCTACCGTTTGTTTAGATTGGGTAAATTCTCCTAAAGTATAATCGGCTATTCCAAGTACATTTCCCGAACATTCACACGAATTGGTAACCGTATTTTCACGGGCGGTTTGCACCATGTAGCCTCCGGGGGTATTATATTGTTGTAGTAGATTTCTGCCACGATTAGACTGTCTATTATTATAATTACCATATTGCTTTCTCCACTGTTTTAAGGGTCGTGCTTTAAATTGGTTACTGTTTAATAAAGCAGTTGCGAGATGTATATCTTGAGTAGAGTGGGGGTTTATCACTAAGGGTCTATAATTGCCTGGGAGGGCAATAAATTTAGGCACGTTATCATGGGATACCTTGTCAGATTTAAATCCTTTCCATTGACCGGTACAACAGGTCATAGAGTTAAATCTCTGGCTTTTAGATAATACCATGTATATTAGTGATAGAAAATAATACTACTAATATATATGGATTTAATTATATGTTTTTGTATATTATTTATAGGCAGTTTACTTTTTTGGGAGTTTAGTAAAAATTTACTAATTGAAGCGGTAGAAAATTTGACACATAAACCGACAAAAATCACAAAAATCGATTATCTAGATATAGATCCTTGTAATAAGTCAATGGTTATACAACAGAAAATAAATGAGGTAATTGTAGCGTTAAATAAAGCAGAGGCTATAAATATAAAGTATATAGAAGATACAGAATCAGACACCAAACAATCCGATAAAGTCTATGTACCAATAACAGAATTGGATTTATCTCTTATTAATAAAAAGAATGAATTGTTGGCACTACAAACTACCTTAAATAATCTTATAGACAATTTAGAACCAGATATAGAACATGCTGATATTAGTAAAATATCGTCTCCATCACTTAAAAAGATCTACCATATTATCACAAAATTAAATAAAGTAATCACTTCTAGTAATGACCATATAGAACATATATATGAAAATATCCAGAGGGGGATTCATGAGGCGAAGACGGAGCAACAAAGATTGGCTAATGATGCTGACCTAAAAACGAAAACCAACGAGGACAATACTAGCCTTTTAGAAAACAGATACCCGGAGTAAATAATTATATATCTTGTTATATAAATGACAAAAGAAGATGCTACAGTCCCAGAGTTTTCTTACTCTAAAATTATACAGTCGCCAGCCATGTTTGGCGCCGGTCCAGGCTCGGGCGATTTTGAGAAAAATATTGCGGCGCTAAATAGTTATACCGATTTATTTCTTACTTCTAATACAAAAGCGAATTGCATAAAACCGCATCCTTTAGGAGATCAGTTTTTTTTAAAAACTAGCGCTAAATGTAAGGATCCCAATACAAACGAACTCGTTTCGAGGTATCTATACATATCTCATCAACCGGAAGCGAGCAATGGTAATAATCCATTAAACTCTACGGATGATTATGATAAAGGATTCCATTTAGATGGATTAATTCCTGGAATAATGAATAATATGGCTAATTTAAATTTGTTTGGCATATTTGGAGCATTTGCATCAGACGGAAACCCAAATTGTGTAGAGGTCACATTAACAAGCACGAGAAATTTACCCGGTAATATTTGTTCAAATACTAATACCCATATGACATATAATACCCATTTTATTACCGAGGAAGATGCTAAAAAGGTGGATCCATGTTCGTTTAAAGGTGGGTACAACTCCCATAATAAGAAATACTGTAAATATAAAACAGAGGGGTTTGAAACAATGGCGTCTATACCGAATGATTCTTTAGTATATTTATATTATACATTATTTGGCGCTGTAGGGTTGTATGTATTATTTTGTTTTTTAAAAAAACAACAACGTAAACGTTAGTGATTTTGCGTTTTATGAGTTTTGGTTCTTTTACGCGAATTATGTTTATGAGGTTTTCGTTTATGCGGTTTACGTTTTGGAGGCTTTCGTTTATGCGTTTTTCGTTTATTTTTTCCTCCTGATTGTCGCATAGTAGGGGCATAATCTGCGATAGTAACAGGTAAGGAAACCTCGTGTTTTACTTTTTTTATAAATTGTTTAGTAAGATTATATAAGTTCCCCCAATTCATATTATAGCGAGAGATTTTATTTACGAGATTTATAGCGTTTATTAGTATATTTTTTGGCGTTTTTTTTCCGTTTATTCGTTTTGTTTGGTTTTGTTTGTCGTTGTTTGTTAAGCTGTTTCATGTATAATTTGTCTTTATTGTATTTTTTATGGTTGGAAGCCGTTTTCTTCTTACTACCTCCTCCCTGAGATATTACATACCCGTTCTTGTCCCCGAAAATTAAATAGAGATTAGACCTAAATGTACCATTTGATTTACATGTTTTGTCCTTTGTTAATGCTACTCCTTTCTGCAGGTTATACATATCGGGATATAACAGTGGGTTATTACGGGTAGAGGGATCTTTTACGGCCTGTTCAATAACCCTTAATTCTTGAGCGGTATAACCGGAAGTTCCAGTCATCAATGTCTTTCTAGACTTTCTAGAAAGGTCTCCCATTTTATTGATTGCCCGGTATCTTGTAAGATATAATTTATTATACTGTTCAATACGATAGTCATAAGGATAGTTACTAAATAGTTTAGTTCTGTCCTCTAGATTATTATAAATACTATATTTTCCTATAACTGACTCTATAGGTAGATAATTAGTATGTCCCTTATAGATTATACAATTAAATAGTGTAGAATTTGTAACACACCCTTTAAACCAATCTTTCGCATTATCATATCCATTAAATATTGGTTTTATAGTTATTGGGGTAGTTTTTCTAATGAATAGCCCTGTAGTCTCAGGAATAGTGATATGTGCATTTATTGGGTCTGTTTTTAAAATGGGGTCACGTTTATCCTCCGAGCCTAAAATATGACCGTCCTTAAACGCATTATATAATGCCTCAATGGGGTTGGATAAGGGTTTAATGTTAATAAATAAAATTAAGGTATATAAATTGGCTAATATACATGCTTTTAATATATCATATTCATATTCCGGTTTCTTACCGCCGTGGTGGGGATATTCATGATGTACAACTTTATCCGATTGTTGCTGCAGATTTCCCTGAGGTGCGGCCTTCGGGACGACCCGCGACGGATTCGAGTTGTTCAATATGACTGTAGAGTTGGTATGCAACACAGGGGAGGGAGAGGATACATGGACATCTTCGTCCGCTTCGCCTGTTCGGCTGTCGGTACCACTATTAAACATTTCCATACTTGCTGTCAGACCGAGGTGGTTATTATCTATAGTGATACTAGCATTGTTCTCACCATATTTACTAGCATTACGATCTATACCATATAAAAAATTCGTAATTGGCTCTTTTCCGGATATATCATATAATGTTATATAGTTTTTATATGGTGTAGGTTTACACAAATATGATCTAGATTTAAGAATTGTGGGATTATTTTCATTGTTATTTTCATGGTAATAAATATAATTACCTTTATAGGTGATTTTTACGGGATTATGACGAGGTCCGGAGAGGTACCGTAATAACTCCCATAAATAGGTACTTATTTCTAAACTCCTAGCATGATTTTCTTCTTCTGCCTGATGCATACTACTATCAAGTGTTTCAAAAGCACGTTTTTCATTACCCTTGACCGGGCTCTTTATAAGCGGGTCATCCTTAGGTAATGATACCATCTGTCCTCTATTACAATTATTTCTAGAGCATATAAAAGCACGTAATTCTTGTAATTTTTGTCCCGGTTTATCGTCCTTAGCATTTCCGGATATTTCGCCGGAGATTGTGGTTGTGCCTTGCACATACTGAATGGCGCAAGATCCAACAACAGGAAGGCCTCTTGTAGATTCACGAACCAGAGAGCCCAATTCACCGCTAGGACCGCTAGGCATTATATAATAGACTGTATCAGTTGTTTTTTTCCATGGGTTTTGTTTATGGGTCATAGAGCGAGTCATAAATACCCGTTTATAATATGGCTTTATATCTGTATAAATTGCCGGGTTGCCATTCGAGGCGTCGTTATATGAGAATTCTTTTTTTAATTCAAAATATTGGGGTGTATATATTGGACTTGTTTTCTCTAATAGAATATCTAATAAATTTTGTATTAGTTTCTCGGGGGTCGGGTCATCATCAGCCTGATCCACGGCTATCGTAACTTCCTCTGCTGTTGGCGATTGCTGTGCCGTTTCCAGTATTATATTCGCCTCTTTAATCTTATTGTATTGCTGTTCCAATTCAGCCTCTCTATTGCCCCGTGTAGTGGATGCTCTTGTGTTTTTTTCTTTTTCGGTTCTGGCTTTTTCTAGGGTTGTTACATAGGTTGTAGCTTGCGCTAGTTTCTGTTTGATCTCCAACAACTTATTAGTCAGAGTATCCACTTCATTATTAATATCTTTACTCCCGTGATCAATTTTTTGTTTTTGTTGTTGTAGTGATTTTTCTTTCTGATCGGCAACATCACTTAGATTATTCCAGCGTTGTTTATATTGTTCCAGTAAGATATCTGGATGTGGTGCTGTTTTGGGCGGTTGACTGGGAGGAACCGGAGCCTGAGGGATCATCGGAGTAGCGATTTTGCTTTCTGGATCGCCAACATCAGTTTTTTGTGCTATAGTTGCCTTTGCTAGCTGCTGCTCGGTATTGGTCTTCTCTGCATCGAGTTCAGTAACACGTTCTTTGGCCTCCATTATATCTTCATCCTTATGTTTTTGCATGAGGACCTTTATGGCTTCCTTCGCGCTGTTCAAGTCATCTTGCGCCGTTGCCACCTCAAAATTTTTTTTGTTTTGCGCCTTAGTTTTCTTTTGATCCTTTGTTTTTTTAAAGTTCTCAATTAATATGCCATTTAAAGTACCATATAGCTCATCATAGTCATTAAGACCCTTAAATAAAATAGAGTCGTAGGCATGTTCTCTAATAAATGTCAGTATTGCCATGTTAAGAACATTCTTATCGTCGTCAGTCATCCCTGCCCCACCTACATTTAGCCCGACAGGTGGTTTCTCAAAAGAAGTTAGCAAACTATTCAGACCAGTTATTTGTTCCGGTAATTTCATATCTTTTATAGTTTTCATCTTCTTGTACGCATCGGTAGAGGAGATATTAGACTTATTACTATGAGGCACCGTATCATCACTTTCTGTGTCAGTTGATGCTCTATCACCACTTTCTGTGTCAGTTGATGCTCTATCACCACTTTCTGTGTCAGTTGATGCTCTATCACCACTGTGACCGGTGTCATTCCCCCGGGGATGAGTATTTCGGCTGCGTGGGTTTGTATCCGCAGATGAAGAAGAAGAACCCTTTTCACCCCATCCACTAAATAAAGACGTAGATGGTCCCTTTATTGCGGCTAATATTTTCTTTAATTCAGCGATTGATTCCGGGTTACCTAGTATAGCCTTTAAAATTCTGCCCGCCGCATCCTTATTCGCGTTCGGTTCCTCTGCTGACTGTTTGGGCGATAAAGCCTTTAAATTTTTGTCCACCTCTTTTTTCCTCGCAGCAGTATCATCTGAGGAGGGGGTAGTAAAATCAGCCGGACTGCCCGTAACGCTCAGAGCCATAGGGATACCACCTATAGGGGAAGCATCTCTATTGTCTTGTATGAATTTGTCTGGTATGATTTTGGACATTAGTAATTATATAATATAACATATTTTTATTATTATATAATTTTTAATAATTCAAATGCACAAACCGCTCCAGTAATTTGCGCTAAAATATAAGGTAATAGCTGTGTTTTGGATAGTTTACCATTTAAGGTCATAACAATAGTTACGGCCGGATTAAAATGACCGCCCGAAATGGTGGATCCATAATAAATAGCAATTGCTAAAGCAGCGCCAATTGCTAAAGGATTATACGTAGAAATTATCACGAAAACAAAAAACAGCGTACCAACGAATTCTACTAAATAAGCGTTCATATAATAAAGATATATATAATAATCTATAAAGATGTCCTGTAAGTTAATTGATGGACCGTAAATCCTCCTACTCCAACTACTAATAATCCCCACGCTATCATGTGATATTTATTAGAAACGTATGAGACATGAGAATCCTCGCTCAAGTGCTTCATGGTTTTTATTAAATGTTTATTCTTATCAAAGTTCTTTCTCTCTTTTTTTAAATTTTTCAAAAAAGCGTGTATAGAACTTTTTTTTGTCCTAATCTCTGTTTCCGTCTCAGAATCCTTACTTATTAATCTATCTAACGCATTGACTATCTTAGCCGCCAACACCTGTAACTCTTTATTCATTTTTAATAACTCTTTATAATCGGATTCGTTAACGGATATATTTAGACATATACCATCATTCGTCATAGGTGGTCCGTTTGGTACGTTAGAGAATTTGGCATCATCTAATGTGACGGTAACTTTGGTATTACAACCGATAAGGTCATCCCTCATTTTTGAATTAGGATAAGCGTGTTTAACACCGGTTAAATCGACCCATGCTATTGCATTAGTTTTAGAATTTCTAATATTTTTCCCTGCTAAATGACACGGTTCGCCCGGGGTCATATCAGGTCCTTTCTTAAAAATAGAAGTATTTATGGTATTCCTAAGACATCCTGGGTGTTTAGAGGAGGAGGGTTTGGTTTTACACGAATGATGTTCCCACCATTCTTTAGCAAAGTCGGGTGCACATCCAAAGTCGGTAGTATCGGTGACAGAGTTTGCTCTATTTTTTTCAATAGCGGCTTTTATATCAGGGGTCATTTGTCGTTTACCGTCCTCAGTCTGGATTTTATCACCAGCGCAACAGGTCCACCCGCCAGATGGTCCTCCAGGAGCATTACACATATCACCTAGCCCGGGATAACCAGACGCAGTACATCCGTGGACCACGCATGGAGTTTGCACTGCAAAAACAGTATTGTGCCCTGGATTATTTATTTTACATTGGTCAGTATTTTTTTCTAACAGCGTATCAAAGGCATTAAAATTTTCATCATAAGTAACCCCATATGCGTCTGATAGCCCTTGACACGTATTATTAAAGGCATCGCTAGAACTAGGACAGGTTGAGTCCACCGCAAAGTCTAATGGAATGTCCCTCGCATACCCATATTCATTAATATAGGTATCTTGGCTATTCGTCTGGTGTCTTTTACCTAAATAATCGGACATGGGACCATATTTTTGTTGCTCTTGTAAAATCTCTCTATTGACGGTATTTAATAAACCAGTATAGGTTGATAATAATTTTTTAAATTGATTATCAAGATTGGAAAGTTCGGTAGTATTATTATTTTTCATTGTTTCTATAGATGAAAATAAGGCAGATGGAGAACCATCTTGCAATAGACTATAATTAGATTCTAATGAAAACTGATGAATTCCGTTATTAAATGATTGTCCTTGTGTTAAATCAGGTGGGGTATTAATACCTAAATGTTTAACTAATAAATCCATATATATATAAAATAGGACATTATAAATTATGAATAATATAAAAGCAAAAAATACTTCCAAACAAATAGTTAAATATAATAATATTATTTTTGCTATAGTTGAATATTGCATCCGATTTCATTTGAACTGATGCATTATTAAAAGACATTAATTCCTCCCACTTTTTATGTAATTGAGAATTTCGGTTTTTTAAGTCATGTAATTGACTATTGGATAGTTTATATTTTTGCAGGAGAGCACTTTGTAGCATTTCTACTTTATTAGTGTATTCAAAATGTGATGCCGTGTTCTTACTGATGTTTTTTTCTAATTTATTATATTCTGTGTCGGGTTTATTGAAATTGTCCATAGATAAACTATTATCTACAAATAATTGCTTAAAATGTTCCATTATTAACATAAATCCAGTATCTAATTCTCTCTTTTCTTCTATTAACTCATTCATAATATAATATTAATATTATTTATTTATTAATACATACTCTGTAATAGTCTCCTGTGACTGCCGTTTTGCTCGGTCTCTCTATATGCACTATTTCTCCTGGTTTCAACATAAGTGCTTTAGAAACCGGATCAAACCTGGAAATTTCGGGTAAAGCATCACTAGAATTGATATTATATCTGGTTTGCATCTCTTTTATACTGGATTCGGTTAATATTGTATGCTTAGGCACAAGCACGTGGTCTAAAATATTAAATTGTAATTGTGCTAAGGTTCTATTAGATATATAGTAGTTACGATCAGTAAATAATTTTCTCAAATATTGTTTAATAGTATCCGTTCCGGTATGTTGGGTCACCAAGATAATACTATCATTGTTAGTTAATAGTGCTCTAATATTAAATAACTCTTCTATGATTTCTTCTATATAGCTTACACGTAGACTTTTATTTAGTAAGTATTTACAATATACAGTTTGGTTAGGTTTTTTTAATATCATATCTAATTGATCATTTTTATGCATATGGCTTACCTCAGTTATGCTAATGTTTTCATATGCGTCAGTATTATATGATAAATTCTTCATTTGTTTTAAGATATTTACACGAGATTTATAAATATGCTGGATAATTTCGCTGTCTTGTTGCATGTTTGTTTAATTATACTATAACTATATTTAATTCAATTTTGTATATATTTATATAATTATCTTGGTATTGGAGGAAGGTATATCTTCTTTCTTTTCCTCAGGTGAATCATTAAGTAATCCTAGTTTAGATTCAGTTGGTAATAGCGTTTCTATGCTGTCTTCGACGGATTTCATTGCTGAGCTCGTAGCGTTTCCAACATTATCCATCATTTCCGATGATTTCTCTCCCACCGTCTTCATTGCTGAGCTCGTAGCGTTTCCAACATTATCCATCATTTCCGATGATTTCTCTCCCACCGTCTTCATTGCTGAGCTCGTAGCGTTTCCAACATTATCCATCATTTCCGATGATTTCTCCCCCACTATTTCCCCTATATTATTTAAACGAGTTATGGCTTCGGACGGTTTTGGTAAAATATCTAACGTATTCTTTACCGCTGTAGTAGAAGTTTTACCTATTACATCTGTAACATCTGTAATGGTATCGCCTATAGTGTCTACGGTTTCTTCTATATTTTTCGCTAAAGATGCTGTCCTATCTGTAACATTTGCCACAATCATATCAGTAACATCTGTAAGTGCAGACGTTGCACCCGTTAATCCTATTGCGTCGAGTCCTTTAGTAATCATAGAGTTAGAATCATCCGATTCTTTATCTGGTTCTTCATCAGATTCTTTATCTGGTTCTTCATCAGATTCTTTATCTGGTTCTTCATCCGATTCTTTATCTGGTTCTTCATCAGATTCTTTATCTGGTTCTTCATCAGATTCTTTATCTGGTTCTTCATCAGATTCTTTATCTGGTTCTTTATCGATAATTTTGGTTATTTTCATGTCTTTGGATACTACGTGAGAAAAGGTCATTGAACTTATTTGTTCTATATTATCATCTGTAATAAGGCGTAACGCCACATTCATGGATAATAATTCGTGTAATAATAATTTAAAGGTGTAAGGTACTTTTAAAATGCTAAACTCCCGGCTATATTTGCTAATATTGCGGAGTTGTCCGGGGTCATATGGAAGTACCTGATTCGTAAATTTAATAGGTCCATCAGCAAGTGGACTCAAAAAGATATTTTTATTTTCATTATAGATTGCTAACATGCCAGTTTTATTGCACACGGCAATATAGTATAGGTCACCTCTAACCAGCATGGATTCATTAAGAAAATAGGTTAGGCCATGAGAGACGATAGCATCTTTTTCCATTTCACCTATACGTAATCCTCCTTCATTAGACCTGCCTTGTACGGTTTGTCTTGTAAGCATTGTTCTAGGACCTTTGTCTCTGTAATTTATTTTGTCTTTTACCATGTGTTTCAGTCTCATATAATAAGTAGGTCCAACAAAAAATGACATATTCATCTGGTTGCCGTTCTCTCCATTATATAATATATGATTGCCGCTACTATGTAGGCCCGATTCAGTCAACATTCTGCCGAATATTTCATGCTTAGATCCTTTATTAACAAATGCGGTGGTATCTCCAAATGCTCCTATATTACATGACACTTTCCCCATAATGGTTTCCACTAATTGGCCAATGGTCATTCGTGATGGAAATGCGTGGGGGTTGACGATAATATCGGGTTTCAGTCCTTCAGCGGTGAAGGGCATATCGGCTTCGGCGATAACAAGTCCAATAGTGCCTTTTTGCCCGCATCTACTGCAAAATTTATCGCCAATAGCGGGTATGCGTTCTTCTCTAATTTTAACTTTAGCGAGGCGATAACCAGGTTCATCAGAACTAATATAGGTTTTGTCGACGTAGCCGAGTTGTCCTTTTTTAGTAGAGACGGAGTCGTCTACTAGTAGATTATTCTCTCCGTCGGCGATCGTTTTGCCAATAAGAATAACTTTGTCATTTAGGTACGTATTTTCTTTAATAATGCCGTTATCATCTAAATAACTATAATCATACCCGACTTTGGTCCCCGTGACGTTGTCTTGAGATTCTATATTGGTAAAGTTAGAATCTACTGCTCCGCCCTTAACTTGGGTGCTTTCTTCGCGTGTTTCATAGGAATTAAAGTAGGTAGTTCTAAACATGCCCCGATCTAAGGATCCTTTATTAAATAAGATAGAATCCTCTACGTTATAACTCCCATAAACGCCTATAGCAACAATAACATTCTCTCCGTAAGGGTGTTCTTCATTACTAATATATTTTAAATATTTAGATTTAATGAGTGGGATTTGGCCATAATTTAGTACAATCCCGGTTTGATCAATACGTACTTGATAATTGGAATGGTAGAGAGATACACCCTGTTTACTTTGGCTACAAGAAAATAAATCTCTCGGTAATTGATTATTTGCTGGAAGAATAATTTGATTACCCATCACTCCGAACATTAAGGACGGATGCAGTTCTACATGGGTATGCAAGGTATTATCAATGTCTTTACCATCTGTTGATATATAAGCATTGGCTTCTTCTGAAATATCCATATAATCTAAAATAGCCAATGGTTCACGTGCGTCCACCGTTTCTGTAAAGGCATAAGAACCCAGTTTCTTTAAATCATCGCTTCCAGTAACCAATCTGGTCCAAGTAAAGTCTTTTTCGGTCAAGTTCATATAACTAGACGTACGTACTATAGTAAGTTCCCCCTCCTTCTCTTCTGGTGCATCCACCGTTTCTTGAGTAACATAAAATATAGGTCGTGTTAATCGTCCCGAATCAGTAAATATATCTATTTTTTTTTCCTTAATAAACCAACTAATACTTATAAATATAGGCAATATACCTTGTCTTCTATGATACTTAAATAACCTTATTAATTTCACCGGTTTGATAGTCATGCCGATCCAGTTGCCATTCACAAAAATTTTAATATTGGAGGCAAGATAGGGGGGAAGACACTCGTTTAGTTTAACGATAAGGCTATTTTCATGTAACCATTTTATAATAGGAGCGCTAGGAATATGGTTCGTGATTTTAGCAAGTATTGCTAAATATTTATGCGTTCCTATATTACCCCCATCGGGTGTATCTACCGGATCAATATAATACATTTGAGATCCGTGTAATAGCCGTGGACCTACTACTTTAGCACTGTCATCAAGTGGTAAATTCAGTTTTCTGCGCTGTGATATGGCAGAATTAAAAGATAAGCGGTCTAAGCCTTGAACGATACCCACCTTTTTATTGTGTACGGCAGCACCCCAATCACCTTTAAATGCCTTTTTAAATCCAATATCAACGTTAACATCGTCCGGGTTCCAATTGTTAAATACCGAAATATTGTTAAAGATAAGCTCGGTAAATTTGTAATTTTGAGTGTCCGGTCCGGATTGAGATGATTCATTTACTGTAGTAGAATAGGAATGAAAGTGATAATCAGAGTCTATTTTTCTATAAATCGTTTTTTGAGTAAGAATATAATATTCTTTAAATAGTCCGTGTAATAAGGTGCCAGGTAATTCAATCCGTTTGTACATAAAGTTGTCTCTATTAATGGGGTTTTCTACATTGGTTACGATATTTAACAATTTAAATACCATGTATCCTAAAAAGGTGGCTTTATGTTTATAATCCATTACGCCAACATGGGGTAAAAAATAGTTCATTAATATATCGTGAACTTTGGATATAGTTTTTTCTTTAATAAATTCTTTAATATATGCGAGAGAACTTGCTTGGGTGTAAACATTATGAGTATCATGAATAGATGGTATAAAAAGGTCTATATAGGAGTCATATTTTTTTAGATCTAATAAACAAGTAGTAATAATATCTTTATCAGATAAAACCCCTAAAGCTCTCATAACAATAAATAATGGGATGGGTTTTCTAACATTTGGTATGGCTACTACGATTTGTTTGTTCGAATATCCGGGTGTAGGAGCGGTAATACGAACATAGGTGGTTCGTACATGCTTAGAGACATCCTCCGAACGGCTTTTAATTTCAACGGAATGGCTATAATAGCTATCTATAAGATTGTCGCCTTTGGCTTTTCTGGTATAGATAATATTATCAGCAAATTTCTCTTGGCTAATAATAACTTTTTCTTTGCCATCAATAATAAAATATCCACCCAAGTCATTATTACACTCTCCAACTTGAAATCGTGTAGCCTTTGGTAGATTGCGTAAAATACAATAGTTGGATTGAAGCATAATGGGGAATTTACCTAAATACATTTGAGGGTAGGTGATAATTTCTTCCACGTTATTAATAGTATATTTAACATCCAAATCATAATGAATGGTAAACCCATAAGTCATGTTGCGTAACCGTGCCTCATTCGGATACATATAATGAATGTTATTCTCATCATATATGATTGGTTTACCATAATATATTTTATCTCCATCTATTCCTCCGATATAAATGTCACATTTAAGTTGAAATAGTTTCGTCTTTTGATTATAATCTTTGTAAATTTTTATAGGATTATTTTGCTTAATGATTTTTTTTAAATCCTCATCAAAGAACTGATTATACGAATCTATCTGGTGGTCGATTAAAGCCCTTGGATTATCTCTAAAGTATGAATCAATTATATCCCATACCGTTTTATCCATCTCTTCCATTTTATATTATTATAAATATTATTTAATATAAAATTACATTAAAGGCCGAGGAGAGAATAAGGACGCAATCCCTAAAATCATAAAAGCATAAGGCAAAAGGAATAACCCCCACGCTACATTTTTATAGCCTAATTTACATACCATATCTAACGCCCAAATCCAAAATAGTACATAGATTACTTTTCCTAAAAATACTCCACCGGTATTGGATACATTACAACGATATTGTCCTACACAATACGAAGTAGAATTTCCTAAATTCTGTAAACCTAATAAAAGGAGCGTTAATACGGATACTATCATATAAACATAGGCGGGGGTGCATAGTGTCTTGACTGTTTTGTGTAGATTCATTATATAACATATAAAGAAAAAAATTTTAACTAAATTGTCCCAATGTAGCATTAGACAAATGTCTATCGGTACTTCCTGCAAACCCATTATACATATTTAAGCCTGCGTTTTTTGTAAAACGATAGGTATTTGTGAGGATGTCTACTAATCCATTCGTTCCACCATACATTTTATTTCTACTCCGCCTACTCCGCCTGCTCCGCCTACTCCGCCTGCTCCGCCTACTCCGCTTCCGTACCTTCCCAGTATAATACTTTCGTGCAGGGCGCCTTTGTCGTCTACACCTAGAAGTATATAAAGACATATACTATAACCTGAGAAATTATTCTATATCAACATGAGTTAACATATGTCGTCGGCAACACATATCGGTTAATCCTAGTTCATCTAAGGCAATGCCTTCAGCCGTTTTGTCCGTTTGGGCATTGGTTTCCTTAGTAAGATATATAATATCTTCTGTAGTGGTAGTACTCTTGCCTAATTTTTTCTTAGCTGCAAGAACTTTAAAATGTCTATATTTATCAGCGAGTACTTTGCCACAAGAGACACATTTGATAGGAATAATCATGTTGTATACTATATGATTTATTATTTTATATTCAATTTTATATTATATTTAAATTAATAATTGAAACCAAATTAAATATAAAAACATCATTAAACTATGTCTAAACCCGGTAAAACTTTTTCAAATATAGAAGAACCATGGAAATTAATAAAACTATATTTTGAGAATTGTCATTTATCGCAGTTAGTGAGGCATCAATTAGAATCGTATAACGATTTTATTGATAATCAGTTAGAAAAAACGATACAAATGTTCAATCCTATTATCATTCGTTCAAAGAATGATAATGATGAGCCGAATCAGGATTTTCATTTAGATATTCATATAAATGTGGAGAATTTGATTATTTACCGAGCACAAATATTTGAAAATAATGGAGCAACAAAGATGATGTTTCCAAACCAAGCAAGATTAAGAAATTTTACGTATTCGTCGTTAATGACGGTAGATTTAAAGGTGCAATACATTATTAAAACGGGTGATACCGTAAAAATCATTCCGCAGGTGTTTAAAAAAATAAATCTTGGAAAAATACCGATAATGTTGCGTTCAAACATTTGTATTTTAAACCATTACAAGAACTTAAATACTCATATAACGGAAGAATGTAAATATGATCCGGGTGGATATTTTATAATAAATGGTTCTGAAAAAACGGTACTGACACAAGAGAGAACGGCCGAAAATAGAATATTCTGTTTTCAAACTGTAAAAAATACTAAATGGAGTTATATTTCAGAAATTAAGTCGGTACCAGATAATAAGATAATTTCGCCTAAACAAATAACAATAATGAAGGCTCGAAAGAATAATGGATTGGGATATGGTTTATATATTCAACTGCCTAAAATGAGACAGGTGATTCCATTGTTTATATTATTCAAGGCATTAGGAATAGTGTCAGATAAAGAAATCGCTCAGTATATAGTGTTAGATTTAGATAAATGTAACCAGGTATTATTAAATTCTCTAAAGGCATCTATGTTAGATGCTCGGGCAGTTATGTGCAAAGAAGATGCAATAAACTATATGATTAAACAGGTAACTTATATGGCGATAAATATAACTCCTGAGGAGGGTTATAAACAAAAACGCCGCTTTTTGCTAGAGATGTTAGAAAATGATTTATTACCTCATTGTAAACTAGTATCACATAAAATATATTTTATAGGCCACATGACAAACAAGTTACTCAATGTCTCGTTCGGGTTATTGCCTGAAACAGACAGAGATTCTTATAAGAATAAAAGATTAGACACTTGTGGTAGCTTATTAAATAATTTATTCCGAAATTATTATAATAAATTTGTAAAAGACTTGACGAAACAAGTCATTAAGGAAATTAATATAGGATCGTGGAGAACTACACTTGATTATGGAAACATTATTAATACAACGAATATTTATAAGGTAGTAAAATCGCTAACCATAGAAAATGGTTTTAAGAGAGCATTATCTACTGGAGATTTTGGAATTAAGCATTATAATAGCAGTAAGGTTGGTGTAGCCCAAGTATTAAGTAGAATGACTTATATATCTGCGTTGAGCCACTTACGAAGAGTTAATACACCGATTGATAAAAGTGGAAAATTAATTGCTCCTCGTAAATTACATAATACGAGTAGTTTTTATTTATGTTGCGCAGAGACGCCGGAAGGACATTCGGTTGGAGTAGTTAAAAATTTGAGTTATTTGACTCATATAACTATTCCATCAGAAAGCGAATGCCTTTATGAATATGTTAAGGAACATATTATTCCGTGTGAGACATTACAACCGGCTGATACCTTTAGTAAAGTAAAGTTAATTATAAATGGTACATGGATTGGAATTGCGAAAGATCCATTGAACTTATATAAATTACTAAAGGAATATAAATTTGGAGGAATCATAAATGTATATACGTCTATAGTGTTTGATTATAGTGAAAAAGAAATTAATATATGTAATTCTGCAGGTAGATTAACCCGTCCGGTGTTAAGGATAGGTAAAGATAATAAGTTACTATTGACACCTGAACTGTTGGAAAAGATAGAGACAGAGAAGTTGAGTTGGTCAGATTTGTTAAATAAGACTAAATTGGATACTCCGATTATCGAATATTTGGATCCGCTGGAACAAAATAGTAGTGTAATTGCGATGAAGTGGAATGAGGAGAATGCAATCGTTAGATATACTCACTGTGAGATACATCCAAGTACTTTATTTGGAGTGTTAGCGTCATGTATTCCGTTTCCAGAGCATAATCAAGCACCTAGAAATACCTATCAGTGTGCAATGGGTAAGCAAGCAATGGGTATGTATGTAACTAATTATGATAAGAGGATGGATAAAACGGCGTTTGTGTTGAATTATTCGTCCAAACCCTTAGTAGATACCCGAATAATGAATATGTTGGGATTAAATGTGGTTCCATCGGGTAGTCAGGTTATAGTAGCAATTATGAGTCATTCGGGATATAATCAGGAAGATTCGGTTTTATTAAATAAGGGTGCGATAGATAGGGGTTTATTTCAGGCAACGATATATCATACGGAAAAAGATGAAGATAAAAAGTTAAATGGTACGCAAGAAATTCGCACTAAACCGAATAAGAAGGATACCAAAGGTATGAAATTGGGGAATTATGATAAAATTAATGCGCAGGGAGTAGTAGATGAAAATACGATTTTACGAAATAGAGATATATTTATAGCAAAGGTATTGCCTATAAAAGAGGCTAGAAACGACGTAACCACCTCTATTAAATTCCACGATGAAAGTAGGATTTTCAAGACAGACGAGGAAGTATATGTGGATAAAAATATTATTGATCGTAATGGAGATGGTTATACCTTTTGTAAGACGAGACTACGTTCAACGCGTAAGCCGGTAATAGGAGATAAATTTAGTAGTCGTCATGGACAGAAAGGCACGGTGGGAAATATTATCGCGGAGGAAGATATGCCGTTCTGTAGTAATGGTTTAAAACCAGATATAATTATAAATCCTCATGCCATTCCGTCTAGAATGACGATTGCTCAGTTAAAGGAGACCCTTTTAGGAAAAGTGTTATTGGAGTTAGGGATGTTTGGAGATGGGACAAGTTTTACGGATTTATCGGTAAAATCAATTAGTAGTAAATTATTGGAAGTAGGGTATGAAGCACATGGAAATGAGTTAATGTACAATGGAGAGACTGGAGAACAAATAAGCAGTTCTATCTTTATTGGTCCGTGCTTTTACCAGAGATTAAAGCATATGGTAATAGACAAGGTGCATAGCAGATCGATAGGTCCATCCGCAAATCTAACGAGACAGCCGTTAGAGGGGCGTAAGAATGGTGGAGGATTAAGATTTGGAGAAATGGAGAGGGATTGTATGATTTCGCACGGAGCAGCAAGATTTACCATAGATAGATTAATGCATTGTTCCGACGGCTTTACTGTTACGGTGTGTAAACCGTGTGGTATGATTGTGCCATTTAATGAAGATAAGAATATTAATATTTGTAAGACGTGTAATAATAGGGTTGATTTTGCTACGATTGATATACCATATGCTTATAAATTGTTGACTCAAGAATTAATAACAATGAATATCGCGCCGAGGTTTGTTACTAGCTAAAATATAGGTATCCGTTTGTATATTTTATAATTTTTTTATCTATTGAAATATATATAATGCAATATGGAACTTATCCTAATCTAATTGGGGCGTCTGTACCCAAGTTCGGTCCAGTAGAAGGTGGAAATGATAGAGCAATGGAGAGAAATATTCTCCGAGAGGTATGGAATACTAATTATTCTTGCAAAAAGAATAAAAGGGCAATAGGAGGATTTAGAGCAGTAATGAATGCAGGAGACTATTTATCGCGAGTTAATTCAGCATGTGGAGGATCTAATCAAGTAACTAGCCGTCCGGGAATGATGGTAATGAGTACGAAGGATGGAGTGATAGGTGGACCGTGTGATAGTAGTAAGCCTCCTATAGCGTCAACCAATGTCAAATATGTATACGATTCGTCCGATTTTACGAGATACATGAAGGAAAAAAGTATAAATGAAGGATATGCGGGAGATATACCGTGTTCTAAGACAAACAAATATAATATGACCGATTATTCTTATGGCGGTAGTGGAGTGCCGATAGGCAGGGGGCGCCAAAGGAGTTGGACTTAACCAGTCGCGCATTTTAGGATAATTAATAGATTTAAAAACGCAGTTAAAAACGATTGTGTTATATTGGTTAATTTACCAGTAATAAAATATAATATAAATTAATATAAATGATAATTAGCATTACTATTTGATGTGGAAAGAAGTTCTAAATGAGATCTATAATGAGACGAGGAATACCTCCGGAGGTAAAGTAGCAGATTATATACCGCAATTAGCGAAGGTAAATCCGGATTTATATGGAATAAGTTTTTGTTCGGTAGAGGGCGAGCAAATTAATATAGGAGATTATACTCAAGCGTTTTGTTTACAGTCGTGTAGCAAGCCATTAAATTATTGTTTAGCAAGAATGTTAAATAATAATGTGCATGACCATGTAGGGTATGAGCCGAGTGGCAGGGAATTTAATAGTTTTGTGTTAAATAGGGAAGGATTACCGCATAATCCGATGATTAATGCTGGAGCAATTATGATTAGTTCTTTAATCGAGGCAAAAAAGGAGCCATCTAGTAGGTTTGAGGCGGTTAAAGAATTTTATGAGAAACTAGGTGGTGGAGTAGGTAAAATTGGGTTTGATAATACGGTGTATTTGAGTGAGAAGCATCATGCGGATAGGAATACCTCATTGGCGTATTATATGAGGGAGAATGGTGCATTTAATAATAATCCTTCTCCTAATGATATACAGGATGCCTTAAATTTATATTTTCAGTGTTGTTCGGTTACGTTGAATTGTGAAACGGCAGCGGTTATTGCGGGTACATTAAGTAATGGAGGGGTGTGTCCTATTACGAATAAGGTAGTAATTAAGAAGGAGATTGTTAGGGATTGTTTATCGTTAATGTATATGTGTGGAATGTATGATTTTAGTGGCCAGTTTGCATTTAAGATTGGGTTGCCTGCTAAATCGGGAGTGAGTGGTTGTATGTTGGTGGTGATACCTAATGTTGGTGGATTATGTATTTGGTCGCCAAGGTTAGACGAGATGGGTAATTCGGTAAGAGGTATAGAATGTTGTAAGAAATTGGTGGAGAGAACAAATAGTAAGTATCATATTTTCCAGGGAATTATGGAGACACCGCTCGGTACAAATGAACTGGTAGAGGAGTCGGAGACGGTTTTAGTGCAAAGGTTAATTACGGCTGCGTCGGAAGGAAATCTAGGAGAAATTAAAGCGTTAGAGGAGAGAATCAGTTTAGACGCGACAGATTATGATATGCGAACGGCATTGCATTTAGCAGCGGCGGACGGTCATATACTAGTGGTTACTTATTTATTAGAGAAAGGGGTAAAGGCTTATCCTAAAGACCGTTGGGGTAATACTCCGTATCATGAGGCCAGTCAAAAGTCGGTAGGGTGTAATGGTGGAGGGAAACAGAAGCAATATCAAACCATTTGCGAGATGTTAGAAAAAGAAAAAGAAAAATAATAGTAGGGAATTTATTATCTGTAATAATAATATATGGCTTATTGTGAAAAAGTGGTTTATAAATGTAAAACAGACGATGTGCCTACAGGGTATCATTTAATACCGAATGGTGGTAGAAATTATTCCATTAATAGGTCGGCAGGGAATAATGCGATTTTACCTAAAAATGAGATGCCCGCAAAGTATTATCCATCCGATGGGGGAAGTACCTTTTCACGAGGTCGTCAGGTATATATACAAAATGCTGGGTATGATTATCATCGTAGAAATAATAAACTGGTACCGCAAAGAAAGGTGGGACCGGTAGCGGGTGCAACCGAAGGGGCTAATAGACAATCGTCCTCCTCTTATATTGAGACAAAGAGGAATGTAGCGATAGGTAAATCTAGCAAACATACCGCTGGGCCATATATATCTTTTTCAGGGGCGAATAGGAATGATAGTAATCGAGCAAGAAGGCGTTCCAGATCTGGTGGATCCGTAGCACCCCCCAAAAAAGGCGCAATACATTATCGGGTAGCATGTTAGAAATTAAGTTATAATATAAAATCATTTATACTTGTGTAGTATAAATGAGTTCGTCAAAAACCATTAATATCTCTCCCAAATTATTTAACGTGAAAGCTAGCAAACCACCCCGAAAACGTATAAAACACCAATCGAATAAAATAAACAAACATCAATTAATTAACAGACTAAAACAACACATGAGTACCCAAAAAAATCATCAACCTGCAGATCAACCAACAGATAAAAACCTCAGTAACTTTGATAAACATCTGTCTTATTTTCAAAAACTTAATAAAGAGAAGAAAAAGACGCGCTCGCGAAATAAAACAGAGAATGTGTATTCGACGTTACCCACTGATATGAAATTGAGTACAGAGGGTTTAAAAGAGGCGGCTGCCCATTATCGTATAAAACCTGCACCCAACTATGGTATATTAAAAGGTACGAATAAGCCTACTATGAGAGAATGGAAGCGATCGACCCAGAAAAATACGCATCATGTTTTAGCATCTGCCCCGTCTATTCCTACAACCCTTCCCTCTGAATCTCTACGATCGCAAGCCCATGCTATTATTCCTCCTCCTCCTCCGTCTCAGCCTGAGCTGGCTGGTATAACTATACCTTCTATTTCCAATAATCATTATATTCCCACGAAGCCCCTCGCATTAGATCCTAACAATTCTATTACTGTTGTACCTCATACCTCTAAGCCAAGTGCTAGTATTCCGCCCCATCCCAATAGAAAGACTTATCATTTAGGCAAACGAGAGAATAAAATAGGGGTGCTTATTAAGAATAATAGCACAAGAAAACGCATAACAGAGGAAATTAATATCCTAAATAACGCATCCATATGTGAGGTGAGGGCGTATTTAAAGAAACACCATTTATTTAAAGCAGGTAATAATACTCCACAAGATGTTTTAAGGGAGATATATAAGAGTGCACACTTGGCGGGTAAACCAGTAAAAAATAAGTCAGCCGAGAATTTATTACATAATTTCTATAAATGATAACGTGTTTTATACTATTTGTAAGTCATTTAATTTCCAATATTCCGAAGTGCCATCCGGCATCGGACGTCTGACTATAAATGGAATTTTGCCTGCTTCTAGTTCCATTAAAGATATGATATATGGGTCTATAATATTATTAACAGTAATATACGGCATGTCTCCATCTTCAATTTGTTTCGCTCGTTGTCCTATAATTTTAGTACGCTCATACTTACTTAAAATAGGTAAGGTTTTGTGATTGGGATCTACAATAATTCCGTTTATACGCTTTAGGTTAGTTAGCAATTTTATTTCTTTATAATTTGCGGCGGTTGCTTCTGGATGAAACTGCTTTAGTTTATTTTGTGTCTCATGCAAGTTAACACTTGGATTTTCAGGATAATCTAATTCATCCGAGTCATAATTTAAATGGTTAGCATCTACCTCATCAGTCGGTATAGGACTGCTATTTTCTGGATCAACTTCCTCGTCATCAGAAGATTCATCAGATATCACCGGTTCATCTTCTGACGAAGATCCAGTATCAGAATCTTCGTTTTCTTCTGCGCTGGACATTTATATGTTATACTAATATATTTTTATATTTCAATTTTACATTATATTTTCCAACTAGTGTCGCATTTGGTACACAAATAGAGAAATTTGAGGTTTACTTCATCGTATTTTATATATATAATTTCGTTGGTTTCGCCTTCCTTATGAGAAATGCAGTCGGCGTTTTGACACGGGATATTGGAAATTCTTGGCAAGGTAGGATCAAATTTGGTATATTCATTTACAATATCTTTGTTATAGGCAGCAGTCTCTTCTGAATAAATAATATTCGTATCCGTGCTATTATCCTCATTTCCACAATGACGACAATAATTAGTTAAAGACATATCAGATTCGTTTAACCTGATATAATACATGTTATCGCACTTGTTACAAAACTTCATAATTATATATATATATGTTATTTATATATAATTACTTCAATTTTATTAGTTCATCATATATACTTTTATAATTACACGAACATCTAATATTATATAAACTATTTGTATATACCTTTGCCTCTAAACTATTCCAATTCTCTTTTTTGATATACGCTATAATTTTTTTAAGATTATTTGAATATTCCTCCTTTATTTCTTTATCAAATATGGTATAATCTATGGTACTTATATCTTGATTGATGGTACCTAAAAATGCAATCTTAATATTACAATATGCTATTAATTTATGATAACTTTCATAATCGACATGCTCTTCGGTGATGGCAGGCTCATTTAAAAAGGGGGTTTTATTAAAAACCGTTACCAATGTTAATAAAATAGACCTAAGAGTTTGACATGACGACCATTGATCTCCGCTCCAGGTATTCAATATCGATAAACAACATTTCCCATTCCTATAAAAATTAGGATTGAATCTAATTCGGTCTTTATTGGTAAGAAATGTCACGGTTGGAGGTCTATCTGGGTAATTTGCCGGATATACTATCTTAAAATGATAAAATCCATATTGATAGGGAGTGTCTTCGGGCCCAATGATTAATGCGTAGCCAATTAACATATTGGTATCATCATGATGATAATAGATGCCTTGATCATGTAATGGGTGTTTTGTTACATCCGCTATATCTTTAACTAATCGTTTTATCGTATATTTAGAAATTGTTTCTTCTGTCATGTTACTATATTTCTTTTATCACTGTTTAAGTCATAATTGTTCTATATTTGAACAATGCTCGCATATATTTGAAAAAATTGAGTTAAAATTATTTTTATATTTATAAATTAATGGACGGTTATACCAAAAGTTCCACCTTAGATGCCTTTTTATGCAGTCACAAATACGTAAAAGGCAAAAATGAATTAACCCATACTCGTATTGGAGATATGGATGAAAAAATATATGGTGGTTCTTATAGTATTCCGGCAGCAGATATAGAGGAATTTAATGACCTGTATTATGATCACGTATTTATTAAAAAAAAAAAAGAATATTTGACGGAAAAGCAATTATCTAAAGGTGGACCTTTGTTGATAGATATAGATTTACGATATGATGAATCCGTTCAAACCAGACAGCATACGGATAATCATATTCTTGATTTACTCCAAATTTATTTAGACGAACTAAAAGAACTGTTGATTTTGGAACCAGTAGCATTTCCTATTTATATTTTTGAAAAACCTGACGTAAACAAAGATACAAATAATAACATCACCAAAGATGGCATACATATTATTTTTGGCATCAAATTAGACCACAACGTACAAGAAGTGTTGCGTAAGCGCATTATTGCAGAGGCGGGTGATATATGGGATGATTTACCGCTATTAAATGCGTGGGAAAGCATTTTAGATGAAGGTATTAGTGTTGGGTATACGAACTGGCAGTTGTTGGGGTCTCGTAAACCGAAATATAAGGTATATGTGTTACATAAAAATTACAACTGTGTATATAATGAAGAAAGTTGTGAGTTCGAGTTAAGTGAGACGAGTATGAGTAATGTAAATAGGAAAGAACTATTTCCAACATTATGTGCAAGATATACCGAACATGTGCATTTTCCTCTAAAAGAAGGAGTTACGATTCCCAAAAAAAAACTAAAAGTAACTACTGCTAGTAATGACCAGACGATTAAACCAGATGAAATTTCTAATCAAGAAGAACTAGATACCGCGGTAGAGAAGTTTTTAAATAGTTGTATAAAAGACGAGGGGGTAGATAATACTATTATGATATCGAGTACCTTAAATTATAATTTGAAAGAGGTGCATCAATATACGATGCTTTTGCCAGAGGATTTTTATGGTCCAGGTTCTTATGCTAAATGGATAAGGGTTGGTTGGGCGCTACGTTATACGCATAATAGTACATTGTTGACATGGTTAAAATTTAGTAGTCAATCAAGTGAGTTTAATTATGCGGATATTCCTAAATTATGTGAGCAGTGGAAATACATGTATGATGGCGAGAGACCGGTTACCTCTAAATCGATTGTTTATTGGGCGAGGGAGTATGGAAATAGTACTGAATTAAATAAAATAGAGCAGGAGTCAGTAAGTTATTATGTGAGGGCAACCATTAGCGATCCTAGTCGTCCAGCAACAGAGTATGATTTGGCGAATGTATTATATAACATGTATAAAGGGAAGTATATTTGCGTGAGTATTAAAATGAATATTTGGTATCAATATAAGCAGCATAGATGGCATGAAATTGATTCGGGAAATAGTTTGCGGGCAACGATATCTACTGCGGTGCATAAAAAGTATTTTTGGAAGATTTGGGAATTAACGCAAAAGTTGCAGTTATTGGAGGGGGATGAGTATGAAAAGATGGAAAAATATGTAAGATTTGTGGCGACTACGGCGGATAGGCTAAAGCGGACGGCGGACAAGGATAAAATAATGAAGGAGGCGAAGGAGTTATTTTATGATGATAGATTTTTGGATGCGCAGGACAGTCGTCCTTATTTATTAGGATTTACGAATGGAGTATATGATTTTGAGGAAGGACATTTTAGAGATGGTAGACCGGATGATTATATTGTTAAATGCACTAATTATGATTATGTTCCGAAACATTTAATTAAGCAGTCGGTGATAGACGAGGTCATGTTATTTATGGAGCAATTATTCCCAGTGGAGGAATTGCGAAGATATATGTGGGATCATTTAGCCTCTACGCTTATCGGTACCAATGAGAATCAAACGTTTAATATTTATACGGGTAGCGGTAGAAACGGTAAATCAATGCTAGTATTATTAATGGGAAAAGTATTGGGAGATTATAAAGGGACGGTGCCAATTACCCTCATTACGCAAAAGAGGACGTCTATTGGTGGAACTTCATCTGAAATTGTGGCGTTAAAGGGTACGCGTTATGCGGTGATGCAGGAGCCATCTAAAGGGGATAAAATTAATGAAGGAATTATGAAGGAAATCACGGGAGGAGATCCGATTCAGGGTAGGGCGTTATTTAGGGATACAGTGACATTTATTCCTCAGTTTAAGTTGGTTGTGTGTACAAATACCTTGTTTGATATAGAGGCGAATGATGATGGTACTTGGAGGAGAATTAGGGTGTGTGACCATATGGCAAAGTTTATGGAGAATCCAGTGGATAATGATCCTGATGAGCCGTATCAATTCAAGGTGAATAAAAGATTAGAGGATAAATTCCCTGAGTGGAAAACCGCATGTATGGCTTTGCTAGTAGAGTTAGCGATAGTGAATAAAGGAAATGTGAAGGATTGTAAAATAGTGTTGGCCCAAAGCAATAAGTATCGCGAAGGCCAAAATTATTTGGCGGAGTTTATGAAGGAACGGGTGGAGGTAATAGAGGGTGGTACATTAAAGAAGAATGAAGTTCAGCAAGAATTTAGAGATTGGTATCAAGAGCAACATGGTAAAACGCATAGCGTACCCAAACCAAAGGAATTAATCGACCATATTATTAAGAAATATGGGAAGTATCCGAAAGGCGGTTGGAAAGGTATTGCAATCATGTATGAGGAGGATGATTAAAACGTAACCCACTCGGCTCATCCCCAGATTACAATTTGCTATATGCGTCTATTGGCATGAGTCCAATAAAAAATTGGATAATTTTAAATAGATAACCAGTAATATGTAAACTTATGTATCCCCAAAAAACAAAAAGGACCAAGAGGGCGATGTCTAACTTGTTATTTCTGTATCCATAGGGTTCCCATAGTTTTTTCTGTATAAAATAATAGATAAAGACTACTACAAAGATATAATAAATATAAAACATCAGGGTAGTCCAGTTCCTCATGTATCCTAGTTCGTGTGTCTCATACCATACTTTTCTCTCATTCGTATTTAAGGTAGATAATTTTTTACGAATTTTATGGTCTAATTGCTTGTTTTCGTTTTTTAATTTTTTAATGAAATCCCCCATGTTTTGTTGATTTGTGAGAGAATTGCTATATGAATCAATTAATACGTCTAATTCTTTATTTTTTATTTGCCGATTATTAATCATCTCATCATATTTTGTATCTGCGAGTTTGTTGTATTTATCTCGCTCCATTTGATTCCAATAGTGCTTGGAATATTTAAACGTATAGAAGTTTTTTCGTGCGGTAATAACATCTCGTGGGGCTCTTTTTTCAATGACTCGCGCCTGGTTATATTTATATTCTAAGTCGCCTATGGTTTCTTTATCATAACTTTCCGTTCCTTCAATACTCGTCATTTTTTTATGGTGTGCGGCGGCTTCTGTTAGGGCTTTTTTTGCGGCAGGCATTTTGGCTTGTAATTGTGCTAAGGCGGCTTTTAACTTGGGATTGGAATTAGCCTTAAAATCAGAACTTTCTAATGATTTACTTATGTTAGATAATATATCCTGCGAATTGACCGGGTCGGCAGTAGATGAACCTAAAAAATCAGTTTCTCCAGTCATTTATTATAGATATATATTAATTTTAGGAGGAAGGGATTACACATAATCCCTTTGAGTTATCATATATGGTTCCTGGAGCACAACAGTTAGAGTCTATACATCCGGTAGGATAAGGGGAATCAGTAGGTCCTCCGGAGGTATCCTCAGTATTAAATTCACGACCGAAGTCATATTCATCAAAATTCATGTTATTGCGAGATATAATATCGTAGTATTGGGTTCCCCCCCAGAATAGAATAACGAACAAAACAATCCCTATTAATATTTTGCCATACATACTAGGAAGGATATTCCGATTAATTAGTACGGATATAATTAGTAGGGGTATACTGCAGTAAAATAGAAATTTAAAGAAACTAACATATGCTTTGGATCTCTCGTTATAATAATTATTAATCTCAGCCATTTTCATATTTTCGAATTTGTTGCCGGTAGATAATTGACGTTTCCTTTTTCCTAATTCATTATTTATTTCGCCGAATAATCTATTGTCTTTTTCCATTTTAGGAGAACTTTTAATGGCAGTATTAGCATCATTAATTAGTTTGTCAAATAATTCATTTCTGTACATAGCTATCTTATTAATGTTACTTACGGCATTAGATGCTTTTTTAGGGTCATTATTTAAATTATTATATAGGGATTGTTCCATGGTTTGCAGGTTTACTATCTGCATGAGAATTTTTTTATGGTCGGTTTGTGGAATTGACTGATTAGATTCCTTAGGTTCTTTAGGATTTGCTAATGGCTCTATGAAAGAAAAACATGCTATAATAATAATAATAAATAAAAAAGTTATGTATGTTGCCTTCATTTTATATATATAAAGATTAAAATAATATTAGTTAAATATAGTAGGCTAAGTAATGTATGGGTTCTTGTGTAACTCATGATGATTTAGAAGACATAGCGGTCAGTTTATCCAGGTCCACTATAACGGATTGGTTATTAGCATCATGTTATATTTATCTTACAATAATCCTAGGTAGTTATTGTTTCTAGGTCATAAATAGTCTCTATTATCTGGTTGCAAGTGGTTATTCTAATTTGCATGGTTTTATTGCTTTTCTGTTATACAGATTCGGATTTGCTGCTAATTCTCTCGCAGCAGCAGCGCGAGAGGCCCTACTGCTTCCCTTTGATCCGACAGCAAACCCTGCTTTTCCGTAAGACCACGCCGTGTATGGGTATTTATTAGATCCACCTCTATAGGTTCGTTTAACAGGAATATAATTATAAATAGGAACGTTTACATCATTATAAATAATGAAACTTTTATTACCTGGTACGTCATTAGTTGATGCGGGGGAACCATCCTTATCATTTATGTTTATAGTGCATTCAGGTGGGTCTGATGCGGGGGTTATGCTAGTATAATATCGGTCTTTAACGATAAGACTAAACTTTTGTTTTTTGGTAATGTTGTAAGCATTTTGTTTGTGTTGAAGTGTTACGGCCTTTCGTTTCATATTTAAGTCATGAAAAGAAAATATACGTTCACCTGGACAATTTAAACGATAACGTGTCCATAAGTTCATTTCACTCATAATATAACTATATATAATTATATTATGCGTATCTAAAAATTTATAATCCACCATAGTCGCTTTTATTTAGTTCATTATTAGAAAAGAACCACCTGAGAGACAAGTATTGAGGAGAACTATGTTTTAAATTACTATTGTCGGCCATGGACATATTAGGACCACTACTAACTAACGATTGGATTTCGGAGGTATTTAAAGCCTTATTCCAGTACCATAGGTTGGATATATAGCCGGGAAATCCGCCATTAAGGGCAACATAAACATCTCCGTAATTTTGAAAAGGAACTCCGCTGGCTTTATGGCGAGTAGCGATGCGGCCATTAATGTAGACGTCAACGGTTTTGTCTTCACACCTAATTATTATATTTACCCATTTATTCAGAGGTATATCTTGCACGTTGATTTTTTCGTCTATTTTCTCAAATGTATTCATAATAACTAGCAGGTCATTTTTATTAGGGGTGATATAGAGCCCGGGTCCGTTGTTAGGTTCATTTAGACCGATGGGTGTGTTGGTGTAGTTCATTTTATCATTGCCTTTATGGAAGATATGTTTGTATTGGTCACTATTTTCGTCTAAATTGTCTATAAATATCCATACAGACCATGTGAATTCTATGCCCCGTGATTTATTAATGGAGCGAAGAACTGGTTTGGCGTTTGTTTTATTAGGGTCTTGTACAAATATCTCACTGTGTCGTGCGTTAATCATTCCATCAATTAATTTTATGTTACCGGATGGAGATAATAACCAACCGATTATATTTATACCGGTCCGTAATAAAAAGATAAATATAATTAATGCTAAGATTAGAAAAGCAAATTTAGCAACCAGGCTATTTGATTCAAAGAATGCTTGAGTGCTAGAAAAATAGGTCATATAATAAATAGTGATATATTATATTTCTAAACTTGACATTGTTTGGTTGTCTTTAAGAAACTCCACTTTAAACTTGTATTTTCCTAATATAGACGATAAAAAGTTGGTGCCATTACCTTGCTTATATATATTATATGCTTCTTCCGGGTTAGTTGCATCGGGAATAAACTGAAAATTGGAGGTATATCCCGAAAATCCACCATTCGGGGTAATTTGTATATCGCCGTCATTTAATTTAGCTACGTTTTCTAGAATACAAGTGCGTACTAATTTACCGTTGATATATACATCCAATGACCGTCCATAGACGCTTATGATACAAGAGACCCATTTCTGTATTGGTATATTAGGTACATTGCAGTTGTGAGTTTTTTTTGTTTTGGATTCTAATTCAATCGCAATATTTAGATTATTTTCTTCTTTTCCTAAATTTATTTCAACATTTTTGTTACCTTTCGTTAATATGGTTTTGTCGATACCAAATTTATAATTCCAATTGTCAATATAGAACCAAATAGAGTAAGTAAAGTTGGCGGTATTGGCAACGTTGTCGGATGAAATAGTGATGGTTTTTTTAGCGCTACTAGTAGAGGTCAAGGTGCCTCCAGAGAAGAGATATTTAATAATGTAATACAAGATAATTACTATAACAATAATACCTAAGATAGTTAAATAATTCATATATACTAACTGTATAGATTATTTTTGAGAATATAAATAATTAATTTGCCATAAATATAATGGTTTATTAAAATGATAGGTATTTTTAATCCCTCCATGTATGCCATTATTCTCTCCAGTAGAAATCATATCATGTTTCATGATAGGCGTAATATTAACTTCTGACCCGACTAGTTTATTATTTAAAAATACATCTAAATTATTGTTTGTGTAATTAATAACGATATGATTCCATTTCTGTAATAAAACATCCTTTGAGTGAAAGGTTTTTATTTGCTGATCTTCCCCTTTAAGCATTTGAATCATAAGGTCGTTATCTCTGCCTTTGTACATTATATTAGGTTTATTACCATAATTTAGTAGGGAGGAATATTTATTGTATGCGGGACTTGTATTGGGTGGTTGTGGATTAAGGTATATCCAGCTACTAATCGAGTAGTTATAATTAAAGGTAGCGTTATATTGAAATGATTCATAGTTATTAAGGGTATTAGTGTAGATTGGTTCAGATACTAATTGTTTATATTTAGGTAAAAGAATTAGTTTTATAAGTGGATCAAATATATTTCCAGCAAGGCTAATAATGAATACTACAATTAGTACCGTAAAAATATAGACGGTATTTTTAGGTAATTGGTTATATTCATACCTTATCCATTTTTGTATCTCCAAAAAGTTGACTAAGTTTATTTGAGAGAGTTTTAGTATGGTTACTGCACATGCGACTAATAATATGTTTACAATGATAGAAGTGAAATTTAGATGAAATAGATTTAGTTTGAAGATAATATATAAAATGCTAATAACTGCTAAAGCAACATTTATATGTTTGATTGTAATAATATGATTTTTATCTTGCTGGTTGCCTTTTTTTAACGCAAGCGCCAGCAAATTAATAATTAAATAAAATAAACTAATACTACTAACAAAAATAAATACATTAAAATGCCTAGTTATCAATCCACTAGGATCATACGTGCTAATACTATAAATAATAACTAAAAATATAATTATGAAGGTTCCTATTGCAAAGTATTCAATATATTCCTTAATGTTTCTGGTGGCAATGTTTTTATATGTTTCGGCAGAGGTTAGGGTGTTGTTTATATGTTGCATAATAATATAGGAGATTATAAAAGGCGATTATAAAAGGCGAGTATAAAAGGCGATTATAAAAGGCGATTATAAAAGGAGATTATAAAAGGCGATTATAAGTTTTCCATTGCGGTTTTTTTCCCATGACAATTTCGGCATAATGCTACTAAATTGTCTACGTGATTAGTCCCGCCAGAATCTAATCTAATTTGGTGGTCTACCTCAAACCATGCGGGTAGTTGTTCCTTGCAATTTCCACATAACCAGTTCTGGCTTGCGGCTACATACTTTTTTTTGGTTTCGCTAACGGATCTTTTGGTGGAGTTATTTCCGGAGTTAAGCATACGTTTATGTTGAGGATTAAAGTCGGTAAGATTAAAGATAGGTGTAATTAGGTGTTTGGAGTCTTTATCGATGGGCATATATTGGACCATTTTATTAGCATGGCTAAACAGGTCTTTTGTTTTATTTGGGTGCTTTTTCATAAATAGATATATCGATAGACCAATAAATCCCCATAGTGCCATGGTGTAATATTTTTTCCACGTGAGAAGTAGTTTTACATATTTACCATCGTAATAGGTATTTGCGATAAAAAAGCCGGTTATTCCTAAAATGAATAATTCAAATTTCATAATATTATAAATGATGAAGATAAATAATAATGGCAATAAAGGAGGAAATAATTAGACTAAAAGATATTAAGTTGGATTTAGGGGGGGGTGGTTTGGGGATGTAGTAGGATTCATATAGGGCGATATATTCATGGTAGGGCATGGTAGGTTTGTTAGTCTGGGTATTAATTTTATTATGTATAAAATGCATCCATTTGCATAATTTGGGTTGAGATTCTAGGTAAGGATTTAGGGGGTATTTATCTAATAGTTCGGCAAATTTATCACCTATCTGTTCATGAGGTAAAAATAATGGAATATTAGAGAGAAAGTCGTAGTATTTTTTTTTAATGACAGAATTAGGGTAGATTGGATAATGCTGGCATATGGTATGTAGTGTAAACCAGAATGGTGGACCCCATATAGTAGGGTTTTTTGGTCTATTCATTTTATATAATAAATAAATATATAAACTTAACTAAGTAAACCTTAACTATGAGTAAATATTTATTTTGTAATAACTGTGGTAATGCGGGGCATCTATATCAAAAATGCCGGATGCCCATTTTAAGTATGGGTGTGATTGCGTATAGAAAGGTAAATAATGCCTATGAATATTTAATGATTCGTAGAAGGAATTCGTTAGGTTATGTAGATTTTATAAGAGGTAAATATGCAATAAATAATGAATTATATTTGCAAAAAATAGTAGAAGTAATGACAGAGCAAGAACTAAAAGACATTCAAACGGAACCGTTTGATAAATTGTGGGATGATTTATGGAGAGAGAATAAGCATCAGTATGTTAATGAATATTTAACAGCTAAAGATAAACACGCCAAACTGAAAAGAGGATATCAATTAATGGGTTCTTCTATTAGTCTATCTGAAATAATCAAAAAAAAAACGACTATCTGGTTAGAACCCGAGTGGGGGTTTCCTAAAGGGAGGCGAAACTATAAAGAAAATGATTATTCATGTGCTATACGGGAATGGGAAGAGGAGACTGGTTATAATAGAGATCAAATGAACATTATTAATAATATTGTTCCTTATATTGAAATATTTTTAGGAACCAATAATAAATCGTATAAATATAAATATTTTATTGCAAGGTTTAAAGAAACACATAATAAAGTACCTACTAATTATGAACAGACAGAGGTTAGTTCGGTTAAATGGTGTACCTATTCCGAATGTATACAGTTAATTCGTCCGTATAGCCCCGAAAAAAAAGATACTATCACAAAATTAAATAAGGCACTTATAGAATATACTTTATATATATAATATATATGGCTACCAAATTCAAAAAAATTATATTACAAAAACATAAACTCTCACCGCAACATAGGGATAATACGTTTTTATACCCCGAATACTCGGACCCAGCATTTAACATTAAGATAGCAGAGAAACTAGAGTTTAATAATACCAAATACGATGGTAATATAGAGTTACCCCTTACCAATGATGATTTTTGTCATTCACAGTTTGAACTCGCCCCACATCAAATGTTTGTACGAAATTATTTATCGTTTAATACTCCATATAATAGCATGTTATTATATCATGGGTTAGGATCAGGCAAAACATGTTCAGCCATAGGAATTTGTGAAGAAATGAGAGACTATATGAAACAAACTGGAATCTCCAAAAAAATAATAATCATTGCCTCTCCAAATGTACAACGAGAATTTAGAACGCAGTTATTTGATGTATCGAAACTGATTAAAAAACCTAATCAACCTTGGACTATGCAAACATGTGTAGGCACTAAAATACTTAATGAAGTTTTACCAATGGAGAGTGATTTAAATAAGCAAGAGTTAGTGTCTAGTATTAATAACCTGATTGATAAATATTATCACTTTATGGGGTATGTAGAATTTGCGAATAAAATTGCGGCGTTTACATCCGACAAAAAATTACAAAAAGAATATGAAAATAGGTTAGTAGTAATAGATGAGGTTCAGAATATTCGGTCCGGTCAGGCAAAAGATATTAAGTTGATTGCGAATGGATTAAAACGTCTAGTATCTACAGTGGAGCATATGCGTTTGCTATTTTTATCAGCAACTCCCATGTACGATAAAGCGAGTGAAATCGTCCAACTATTATCTTATATGAATGAGAATGATGGGCGTAGCGCGATTAATGAATCAGAGGTGTTTAATTCAGACGGCGGTTTTAGAAAGGGAGGAAAAGAGTTATTAATACAAAAAATGCGAGGATATATTTCTTTTGTTAGGGGAGAAAACCCTTATATTTTCCCTTACAGGATATATCCTTCCCATTTTAGCAAACATTCTATTAAAAATTTATCTCCTCTACCTAATATATCGCTTACTGGAGAAACACTGGATAGAAACATAATAAAACATATTGATTTGGTTGTATTACCGGTTACCGATAATCAATTATTTGGATATCGCTCTATTATTGAAGCAGATACAAAGATATTATCTGGCGGATTAAACTATGATACGTTAGCAAAGCCAATTCAAGCACTGAATATGGTTTATCCAGGCGATTTAATGGTAGGTAATGACGCATTAACGGACAATATGAAATATGAGAATAAGACGTTTTCGTATAAGGGTAAGGAGAGGTTTTTTGAGTTAGACAATATAGGAAAATATAGCGCAAAAATAAAACATATAGGTGAACAAGTAAGCAATTCTACCGGAATAATATTAATATATTCTTATTATTTAGATAACGGTTTAATACCCGTGGCACTTATGCTCGAGGAATTAGGTTATAAAAAATATGGGTCGCCATTATTAACCTCTAGAACGACGGAAATTGGTAAATATATAATAATTACTTCTGATCCTAGATATCATAGCAATCTGGATGTTATAGAAAGAGTGAAAGCAGAGGATAATTTACGTGGAGAGAAGATTAAAGTTGTATTAATTTCTATGGCTGGCTCAGAAGGAGTGGATTTCAAAAACATACGCCAAATTCATATCTTAGACCCATGGTTTAATATGAGTCGCATAGAACAAATAATAGGTAGAGGAGTGAGAACCTGTAGCCATAAAATGCTACCATTTAAAGAGAGAAACGTGCAACTATTTATGTATGCGTCGCAATTAACCGATAATCTTTTAGAAATAGCCGCAGATATGCATATTTATAATTTGGCCGAACAAAAGGCCATTAAAGTCGGTAACATCTCTCGGTTATTAAAAGAAAACGCCGTTGATTGTATATTAAATCATGGTCAAACTAATTTTGCAGCCGATAAAATCAATACATCGGTATATATTACGTTATCCACCACCGAAACGATTCATTTCCCAGTAGGAGATAAACCATATAGTTCTGCGTGTGATTATATGGAGAACTGCAGTTTTGAGTGCACGCCTAATAAACCCAACTTGGTAGTAAATATGGGAACATATAATGCGGATTATATGATAATGCGGAACGAGAAAATTATCCACCATATAACTGACCTATTCCGCGAATACTATAGTTTAACAAAAGATAAGTTATTTAAACTACTAAAATATAATAAGCAGTATTCGGATGTGGAAATATACGCAGCATTAGAGGAGTTATTAACTAATAAAAGAAATATGCTGGTTGATAAGTATAATACGGTAGGACATTTAATAATGATTGGGAACTTATATATATTTCAACCGGTTGAATTAACTAATATAAAAAGCACAATGTTTGATCGCACGCGTCCATTAACGTATAAGGTGCCAAAGTTAAGAATAAAGTTGCCAAAAAAGGTGCTAAAGGTTGAAGCACAGGATAGATTACTCATAGATACCTTATATAAGCAGTACCAAATATTAGATAACCCGTCGTCAGATTCTAAGCAGGAGTCGCGTTGGTTTTATTATATAAAATACGCAGGTATAACAGGAGATAAAATATCGGTATATAATAGTTTACGCGAGCATTTCCCCATTCAGGAAGAGGAATTTATGTCTTTAATATTGGATAGACAAATAGATGTGTTATTATTGGATGAGGTGCTAATAGTATTAAATTATTTATATTTTACGAAAGAGGTTCTTACGGATTATCTTATATTATTAAAGAACGCATTCCAAAAAAGAGTACTAACAAATACGATTGGTCAACCAGTAATTATGTTATGGGAAGTAATATATGTAAAAGGAGATATAAAATGGAGAGAAGCTAAATTATCGGAACGGAGTATGTCGACAGAAGCAGACAAATCCCTCCTTGAAAATGATTTCATAGGTTATATGGAACTTACGTACAACAGTAAGGCGGTTGTGTTCAAGACTAAAAATCATAATAGTAATAATACCAAAGGTGCCGTTTGTAACCATTCGCCTAAATCGGGAATCATAAAAAATATTGAATATATATCAGGGATTACGATACTAGGATTAGACCAGATGGTTCGTGAGCAATTATGCATATATCTGGAGTTGGTATTACGCTACTATAATGCTAAAAAACATGACAATAAAAGTTGGTTTCTACATTATAAAACGTAAAATTGAATTTAAAGAATATATTTCATTTTATTATACATGCAAGACATTTATCATAAAGTATGCTTAGAGAGAACGCTTCAAATTTCCATAAAAGAAGTAGGATCTAATTTAGATGCAATTTTATTAACCTACTTAGCAAATCAGTTAGATGGAAAATGCAATGTGGAGGGATATTTTAAAAAGGGATCCATTACTATTCTGTCTTATTCTAGCGGCGAAATATGCAATGGAAGCAATATTAAATTTGTGGTAGTGTTTGAAGCAGAGGTATGTTTGCCCGTAGAAGGGGTGGTGTTTCCTATGACGGTACTCAATATTACCAAAGCAGGTATACGCGGTAAAATAAAGATGGACACAGAGGGGGAAGATCCGGTTGTTATCTATATAGCGAGAGATCATTTTAATAACGATCCAGACTTTAACGCGATTACATTAGATACAACGAAACAGATATATATTAAAGTAATTGGACATCGGTATGAGATAAATGATGATCACATATATGTTATAGGGGAATTATTAAAAGACGTAAAAACAATAACCGTTAAACAACAAACCCAGTAATTATATAAAAAGACTGCCAGAATGTATTAGATATGGCTAGTTTAGAAGTATTAAAAAAACAAATAGAAACATTAAATGAGAATAGGCAATCAGATATTTTGGAATTATTTATTAAACATAATGTGGTGGTTACGGAAAATAATAATGGGTCTTTTATTAATTTGACGTTAGTAAAGGCTGAATGTTTAGACGAGATTAAGAAATATTTGTCGTATGTAGTAATTCAAGAGAAAGATTTAATGAAAGATGAGATGGAAAAAGATAAATATAAATCCGATTATTTTACAGATAAAGAGTTATAGATATATATATATATGGATGTGTTAGCACAATTAGCCGATTACTCTTTATCTACACGACTGTATGACGCATATTTATCCGTACCAAAAGAGGTACCAAAAGAGGTGCCAAAAGACGTGCCAAAAGACGTGCCAAAAGACGAGCCAATTATATTAAATAAGAATATATATTTTTGGTGTTTTTTCGTGGCAAAGTATGGGATGGAGGTTAAAATGGATTTAACAAATGAATCGAAAGAGAAAATAGAACAAATAGAGGAGGTTAGGAAAAATACGCATATTTTAAAAGAGATAAAATATAAGCGGGTTACCTTTGAGGAAGATTTAATGTATGCAAAAACCATTAGCATGTCTACGTTAAAAGTATTATGTCTAATGAATAAACTATCTATACTAATAATTAAAAATAAATGTTATTATTTTTTTAATTATGGCACTACTATCCATTTACTAGAAAATAATAGGGTTACCTTTGATATAAAAAACGTGGAGGAGATAGAGAGCAAATACTATTTCTTAGATACCAAACCACTTAAAGCCATATCCAGTTATAAACTGAAAGATTTGAGAGATATAGGCACAAAATTAGGGATAGAGATAGATGTTGGTACCAAATCCAGGTTAAAGAAGGCGATATATGACGATATTTTAATAAAATTGAACCAAATGATATAAAATAATAAGTATCAATATATATATGGCTGATTCTAAACGGAAATTAGCGGACCTTTTAAAAATACATTTAGATACGGAAGGCAAGGGATATTCAGCCGTACCTAATAGTGTGAATGAATTAGAAATACGATTTAAAACGTTATCCAAAAATAAAATATCTGGGACGGATTTTAAGAATGTGATTCAAAAATTAAAATCGAGTAATTATGTCAGTCAAAATGACTTAGGAGAAGTGGTGATTAAAATCATAAATGTTTCGGATAATCTGGTTTCTAAAAGTATTCGTACAGAAATAAGGGGTGTAAATAATATTCAGCGTTATTGTAAGACGAATAGTATACTAGGGGTAAATAATGTAATCTATATGACTAAGAATAATGCGATGGATGCGGAAGGGAAGGAAATAAAAGCAATTAATATAGATCAGTATGAATTACGGTGTAAATATCAGACGGAGACAATATTAGATGCTGATAATGAGAATGTACAACTTATGCATACCCATTGGGATGATACCAAAAAGATTTTCCGATATATGAACCGGATTTCGTTTCAGTTAGAGGGGACACCATTAAAAATAGAGTTAAGCGTTGTAAAAAGTAATAAAGTGCCGGCAAGAAATATATCTAGTTCGGGAGTATTGTCAAGTAATGAAGAGTATGAAATAGAGATTGAGTTATTAGGTATTGGAGATGTAAATACTGGTAGGCAGATAAACAAGGCGATGATGGTAGTTTTGGCTGGGTTACAGCAGACTAATTATCCTACTTCTATAAGTGAACAAAACCAGATAAAGGATAATTACATGAAGTTAATTCACGAAGGTAAATCCTATAAGCAGATTAGTTCTAAGAATTTTATAGGACCATCTCCAGTTACTTTGCAGCATGAAAATTTAAATCCGCAAGAGACATTAAATATATTGATGAATTATACGGTAACGGATAAGGCGGATGGCAGTAGAAAGTTATTATATATTGCGCCGACAAAAAAGATTTATATGTTGGATACGAATTTGAATGTGCAATTTACGGGTTGTGTTGTTGTAGATGAAGAGTTAGTAAATACGATTATTGATGGGGAACACGTTTTGCACGATAAAAATAAGGTATTTATTAATAAGTTTGCGGCGTTTGATATATATTATTTAAAGGGTGTGTCGTTAAGAAAAAAAATGTTTACAGTGGGAGAATCTAATAGGTTATCTAGTTTACAGGCGGTTATCCAGGCATTAAATACTAGCGTAGTGGCGTTTCCTTCAGGTAGAAATGCGCCATTAGCGATAGAGTGTAAGGAGTTTTTGATAGCAGATGATACACATCATATATATCAGTTATGTGCTAGGATTTTTGAAAAGGAGAGTAATGGAGAGTATGAGTATGAGACGGACGGTTGTATATTTACAGCACAGAATGAGGCGGTAGCAGGGGCTAATGGGGCAACAAAAAAAACCCAATGGAGTACTTTTAAGTGGAAGCCGGCAGAATTAAATACGGTAGATTTCCTGGTAAAGACAAAGAAGGATGCGAATGGTAGGGATTTAATAGGAAATCGGGTTGGGTCTACAATGGCTGATGCGGGTATAAGTATAGTAAAGTATAAGACATTATATTTAAATGTTGGATATGATAAAAATATGCACGATTTGCCGTGTAAGCGCATATTAAATAATGATTATATACAGGGTGGTAGGAATTATGCGCCTGCAAAGTTTTATCCCACAGACCCGGAAGATTTGGCAGCACATATTTGTGAGATAAATTTATTAGCGGCGTTTAGTGATCGCGACGGGTATGAAAGTTTAATCATGAAGACGGAGGAAGAGGATACGTTTGAGGATGATATGATAGTAGAATTCCAGTATATAAATGCGAAATGGGTGCCGTTGCGTGTAAGATATGATAAAACGGAGGCATATCGTAACACGCGTTCTACTTTTGGAAATGATTATAATGTGGCTGATTCCATTTGGTATATGATTCATAAACCAATTACAAAGGACATGTTATCAGGATTAACGCAGATGGCAGTAAACAATGATGCCTATTATGCGATTAATAATAATACAGCAACCGTAGGGTTGAGAAATTTTCATAATCATGTGAAACGAAGCCTAATAAATATGGTAAATGACAAGCCAAATAATAATATACTGCTAGATTTAGCCGTAGGTAAAGCAGGAGATTTGCATAAGTGGATTGATGCCAAGTTGTCTTTTGTAATGGGTATCGATATTGCCGGAGATAATATAAATAATAAGGCGAATGGGGCATGTGCGCGATATGTTAATACGCGTCAGCAGAAAAGGCATGGACGAATGCCAAGCGTGATATTTTTGAAAGGCGACACTTCGAAAAATATCAAAGATGGAAGGGCTTTTGACCAAGATAAGTATAAGAAAATGGCGGATGGCGTCTTTGGTAATATCTCTAGGGAAGAAGCAAAGAGCATAGGGCCGGGATTACAATTAGTATGGGGAAAAGGTAAATCTGGATTTGATATTGTGTCGTGTCAATTTGCGCTGCATTATTATTTTAAAGATACCGAACTATGTGGGGAGTTTTTGAAGAATGTGGCGGAGTGTACTAAGATAGGGGGGCATTTTATTGGAACATGTTTTGATGGAGAATTAATTTATAATGCGCTACGTGACAAGGATAAACTAACGGTTGTAATAGATGAGAGGAAGGTTTGGGAGGTAGAGAAGGATTATGGAGATATAGAATGGAAGGATGATGTGAGTAGTTTAGGATTAGGTATAAATGTGTACCAGGCGTCTTTCGCAAAGACGTTTAAGGAGTATTTGGTGCATTTTGGGTTTTTGGAAAAATTAATGATAAAATATGGATTTAGAAAGGTGGCGATTGAATCGTTTAAGGAATTTAATGATGGAAATGCCAAATACCGAATGTCCGAGAAAGTAAAGATGATTTCAGATTTTAATAAATATTTTGTGTTTGAAAAAGTCAGGGAGGTTGATAGAAATATAAATAAATTTGTATTTACGGAGGAGGATGTCCCTCTATCTACGTTTATAAAATATAAAAAAGTCATACTTAGTAAAAAAGTATAAATGTATAAATGGAATAAATGGTATGTTTCTATTACCAAAAAATATACATTCTGTTGAGCCATTATTGAGTTTAACATTATGTGATGGATGTGGTACATATATATCACATTCTTTGGCAGAATCGGTAAAATACCATAAGCAACTAATTGAAAATTATAAAATGGATTGGGATTTAATAAAAAAACAGGTAAATCCATATGAGTATATCCATTCTCATATATTAAATAAACCGTTTTCTGTTTCGGCTTATAAGCCGTTATCTAGGTCTTATTATAAGTTAGTAGAATTATATTATAAATTTAAGTTGGCAGATTATTTTAAGGATTCTATTACTACGTTTCATTTAGCGGAAGGTCCCGGTGGATTCATGGAGGCTATATTGAATTTAAGGAATAATAAAAAAGATAAGTATCATGGAATGACGTTAATCGATGGTAAAAACAGTCCCGGTTGGAGACAACATAATATATTATCTAGGAATTCGAATATTATATTAGATAATGGGGCGGATGATACGGGAAATATATTACATCCGTGTAATTATGAGCATTGCTATAAACACTATAAAGGAACCATGGATCTAGTTACTGCTGATGGAGGATTTGATTTTTCCAAAGATTATAATGCCCAAGAACATAATTCGTGTAAGTTGATTTTTGCGGAGGTCATGTATGCGATTACTATGCAGAAAGAGGGAGGAACTTTTATTTTGAAATTATTTGACTGTTTTTTGCAGGTGACGAATGAATTATTATATATTTTAAGTATGATGTATGATGAAGTGCATATTACTAAACCGTCTACCAGTCGTTGCGCTAATTCAGAACGATATGTGGTTTGTGTGAACTTTAAAACATTAGATAATTATTCTTATTATCCTACAATTTATAATATGTTATTAGATATTCAAAATGGAGCCTTTATACAGAGTATTATTAATGTTCCTATACCCATATATGTGTGCAATGCGTTACAAGAAATAAATACCTTACTAGCTCAAACTCAAATTGATTATATCAATAAAACCATTAACTATATTAAACATAATAATATCCCGGCTAGTTTATTGAGCACCAATATTAATAAATGTATTAGGTGGTGTAACACCTATAATATTAATATAAATAGTAACGTACATGATATTAAAAACATACGCATATAATTTATAAATGACACTAGTACAAGACTATCTAAATAAAACTACCCATTATAAAAAACAATATGGAGAGAAAACATTGGTGTTAATGCAAGTAGGGGCATTTTATGAGGTATATGGGTTAAAAGAAACCAAAACGGGTATTATTAGTGGTAGTGAAATTGAAGATTTTTCCGTTTCGTGTGAATTGGCCATTTCAGACAAAAAAATATGCGTTGGAAAACGGAATGTACTCATGTCTGGATTCCGAGATTATATGTTAGATAAGTATTTGAAGAAGTTACAATCATTTGGGTATACGGTGGTGGTGTATTCGCAGGATGAGAAGGCGGCGGGAACAACAAGAAGTTTAGATGGTATTTATAGTCCTGGCACATATTTTACGTCAGATACGGTGAATTTAACGAATAATATAGTGTGTATATGGATGCACGAGTATAAAAAGACAATGATTATAGGGTTATCGTGTATAGATATTTTCACGGGTAAGTCGGTTATATTTGAGTATGAAACGGAATATAAGAATTATTCTACTTCATATGATGAATTGGAGAGATTTGTGTCGGTATATAATCCGGTGGAGGTTATTATTGTACATAATGTGGAGGATTCATATGTGAAGAATATGGTTCAATATGCGTCTTTTAGTACGGAGAGCATCCATATTGTGTCACTCTTGGGGGAGGATAGTAAGGCACTAAAGGCTCAACATTGTGAGAAACAGATATATCAGGTAGAGATGTTGCAGAGATTTTACAATGAATATGATGATGCTTATTTTTTAACGTATGCGATTGCGACACAGAGTTTTTGCTACTTGTTAGATTTTGTATATGATCATAATCCGAATCTGGTGTATAAAATCGCATGGCCAACGTTCGAAAATCATACGAACCGGATGATTTTGGGGAATCATTCCTTAAAGCAACTTAATATGATTCATAGCGATGTATCGCAGGGGAAAGTGTCTTCCGTGTCTCATTTTATGAATAGGTGTGTCACGTCAATGGGTAAGCGGTTGTTGCATACGAGTTTGGTCTCTCCAACGATTGACGAGGAATATTTGGAGATGGAGTATAGTATGGTGGAGTATTTAGTGGGTGCGGAGGAGGTAAATGGGGAGATTAGGGAGAGAATGAAGCAGGTGAAGGATATAGAAAAATTAACGAGAAAACTGGTGTTAAAAAAGATTACGCCCCAAGATTTATATTATTTACACGAGACAATTAAATATATTGGGGTATTGTACAAGTATTGCAAGAAGGACAAGACATTAATGGGTTATATAGAGAATAAACAACTGGTTGGGGTGGATAAAACCTGTAGAGAGATTAATGCGATATTGGAGGCTACGTTAAATCTCTCTAAATGTAGGGAGATTAGCACGTTGGATTTTGAGGATAATTTTATCAAGACGGGAGTATGTGCTGATCACGATATGATGGTAGATAATTGTGATAATGCGGTGGAATTATTAGAACAATTACGTATATTCTTTCATGAACATGTGGCTAAATATGAAAAGAAACAAAAAACAACGGAATATGTTAAAATTCACAAAACAGATAGGATGGGATATAGTTTGATTGCGACTAAAAGGCGGACGGAACTACTGAAGACGCGGTTTAAAACGTTACCTTCGTCTTTTAAGCCGAGTTTTAACGGTGCGGGAGGAAAAGAATATGAGTTAGACTTGGAGGGAGTGTCCTATACGAAGGCGACCGGATCTTACTATACCATTGACAGTGCCCAAATTAGAAAGGCCTGTGGAGATATTTTGACTACCAAGAAAATAATGAATGATCATTTGGGTATCTTATATAGAAAATTATTAGAGAGATTATTATTGCATGTAGAGTCGATGGAGTCTATTATTTCGTTTGTTTCTCTCATTGATGTTATTTCGTGCAAGGCTTACATTGCTAAAAAATATAATTATACGAGACCAGTTCTGTGCGAGGCGGAGAGTTCTTTTTTTAAGGTAGAGGGTTTGCGCCATCCATTGATTGAGCAAATTTTGCAGGAGGAGATATACATTAGCAATAATGTGCAGTTGGACGAGGAACAAAAGGGAATATTATTGTATGGTACGAATGCCGTAGGAAAGAGTAGTTTTATTAAATCCATTGGGATATCTATTATCTTGGCTCAGGCGGGGTTTTTTGTGCCATGTAAGCGATTAGCGTTTAAGCCGTATAAGCATATATATACGAGGATTTTGGGAAATGATAATATATTCAAGGGGCTTTCGACATTTGCGGTAGAGATGCTAGAGTTAAAGAATA